>Ga0209515_10000254_pt1 | contig 102245 bp, 98 predicted proteins | sample Subgroupgradi54m_FD_187454 | JGI IMG/M metagenome (GOLD analysis project Ga0209515, IMG submission 187454) | Subsurface groundwater microbial communities from S. Glens Falls, New York, USA - GMW60B uncontaminated upgradient, 5.4 m (SPAdes)... ... | reverse complement strand
ATCAAAAAACAGTTTTGTCACCCACGAAACAAATTGCTTCAGGAGTAAACTGTAGTGAGACTGAAACAGGAACGACAAATATGAGCAACTGTGCGCAATCAAAAGGAAAAGGATAAAAGTTTTATGGAAAGAGCAAACCCTTTCTTGTCTCGCCTCCTACCATTTTTTCCTTTTCTTTTTATTTTTTTAATTCTTGTTCCGGCTTCATTGAAAGCTCAGTTGTCTCCAGGACAAACAAATGCCGCTCGAGTCGAACAACAACAGCAAGTTGAAAGCATCAAAAAAATAAAACGTAGAGTTTTGCAAGAACATCGACTTGAGCAAAAAAAAGCTCCAAAGACCTTTATTCAAAAGTTTGATTTCCATTATGCAGCGATGGAAGGTTTTGATCAAAACGTTCCGCTTGATCCCAAGCATCTGAAAGATAGTTTTTTTACAAAGCAAGAAGCAGCGGTCGGATATACGGATCATATCAAAAATATATTTATCTACCGGCTCAGTTATGACCTCCATCATACGTATTATTACAAATTTTCAGGACTTAATATTCTCGAACAAAATTTTGATGCAGAGACAGCACTCAAGCTACTACCAAACCTCTTTCTTGAAACGGGATATCGTTTTGAAATCTTCAGGCGCCAACACACCCATATCGCCAATTTTAATGGGAACGAAGTTAAGGTGGGTCTTAAGCATTACTTAATCAAAGACAGACTTTACCATAAACCTTCTTATATTTTTCATCATCATGGCTACGGGAAATTTAAGGCCAGAAATGCAGAAGGAGTTCCGGGTACGGAAGACCGGAAGGACAATTTCAATGCATTAGACTATGAAATTGGGTGGTACGTTCACCACCGCTTATTGGTTCGAGTACACAATCAATTTGGAAGGAATAATTCGAATGATCAGTTTAAAGATTTCTACGATTATACCTATTATGCGGTTACGCCTATTGTGTCATGGCATATCACCAACAAGTGGCTTGCGGTTGGTGGCTTCCATTATCAATTCAATAATTATGACGATCGAAACCTACATGGTTCTGCCGAGAGGGAACATCTTTATTCTTTTTTTAGCGGCATCTATTATCAAATCAATCAATATATGACTTGGAGTACAGATTGTGTTTATATTCAAGCGAACAGCAATGTTCCGGAACTTGAATACAAAGCTCCCATTTATTCCACCGGCATACATCTGCATTTTTGATTCATTAGTTTCAAAACATCCCGCGCTTTATTCAAAATGTCCAGGTTGATTCACAAGACATTTCACATCCTCCTTGTTTTGAATGGTTTACGAAGTTTTTAGAGAGGAAAAATCTGGACAAATTGGACAGATTCCCCTATAAAGGCTACTCAGGATTCTAACAGGGTGGGTTAGTAATGGCCTCTCTGTTAGCTATAATAGGTAGATATAGTAAGAAATAACGCTTAAAATAACGGCGTTTTTTCCGAGCAGAAGCCGGTTCAGTCCGCTCGGAGGGACGCCATTCATTTCTATCTCTCGGCCAGAGAGGCCATTTTTGCTGTGCGGAGTTGCAAATTCCACTGATACAATCTCCGCACATCGGCTGTTCAAAGCCCATTTATCTCTAAGTAGCCTCCAAAAGTAGCCTACCTAGTTTCAAACCTTTCACGCTCGATAATTGATTTTATTGGAAACGATATTGAGCTGAAACTGCAATTCGGTGATATCTGGTGTTCTGGGAGGGCTTATCTCTAGTTTTGAGTGGGAAGCATGAGGCGGTCCCAAGCGCTAAGCTGCTTTTCCCAATCAGGTTCATTGGAGATAGAACGCATCGAGTACTCGCTTACTTTGCTGATCCGGTTGGATTCATAAAGCTAAACTATTCTATATCTGATTCTGCTTAATTCAAAACTCGAAAGACGTGGCAGGAGCAATCAGGAGAAGCAGTATTGGTTCTCAGAGGGACAGGTTTGCCTAGAAAAACAAGGGGCAATCCCCACCGAATTAGTGAGCTAGTACAACAGTCACCCGAAAAAGTGGCTGTTACGTTTGCATGTGTGCCATGGTAAAATACCCAAAATATGAAGCGTGTGGACGAAAGATATCCCTACAAAAAAAGCTGGCGATGGCATTTCGTTAAGTTCTTTGATTTCTGTCTCCGTTCATTTTCAAACCGATTTAAACAGTCTCAATTTCCTGATTCAGCCCAAAATATTTTGGTTGTCCGGTTAGATCAAATTGGAGACGTCATGTGTTCTCTTCCCGTATTTCCTATTTTGAAGAAACGTTTCCCAAATGCAAAAATTACGGTACTTGTCGGAGAAGAAGGGAAAGCAATCTTGGATCATAACCCCTTCGTGGACCAAATCATCGTTTTTCGTTCCAACTGGTTTTCCCGTAAGAAGTGGCAGAATCCCTTCGAGTTTTTTCAAGTGCTTACTACACTTAGAAAACGCCGGTATGATTTAGGATTTGACCTCCGGGGCGATTTGAGAAATATTATCCTCATGACGTTAGCCGGGGTTCGATACCGAGTAGGTTATGGAATTGCGGGCGGTGAAGGACTTCTTCATCAAACATCTATTTATGATCAGACGCTTCACCAAGTCGAGCTGAATTTGAAGTTGGTGACAGGAGAAGTGATTGAGAAGAAAAAGGTGAGGCCTCAAATTTATTTAACCTCAGAAGAAAAAGAGTCCGCTCTCAAAAAACTGAAGGCCTTGGGCGTTCAGGAAGGAATGCGGCTGATTGCGATGCATCCCGAAGCGGGTTATCCTTCGAAAGAATGGGAAGCGCAAAATTTTAGGACACTGATTGAGAAAATTCTTACGGATTCACAAAATACCGTTTTGATTTTAGGCCTTTCGAAAGCCCGTCAAGTTGCAGATTTTTTCTCGGAGTCAGATCGTGTCATCGACCTTGTAGGCCAATTTTCTCTTCGCGAAATGATAGCAGCTTTAAGTTGTTGTGACTTATTTATCGGAAATGATTCTGGGCCTTCTCATATTGCCCAGGCGCTTGGAATTCCCCTCGTGCTGATTGCAAGCGGCACGAACGAATATGAAAAATGGGGAGTTTGGAGTAAGTCTTCAACTGTGCTAAAATACAGTGTGCCTTGTTCACCGTGCCAACTTAAGCATTGCAATGTGGAAGGGCATCCCTGTATGTCTCAAATTTCACCGGACCAAGTTTGGCAAGCAGCTTTCAGTCTGACTTCATCGAATAAACTATGATTCCATTCCTCATTTTTGCGTTGTCTTTAATTGGACTTTGGATTTCAATTTACTTCACGGGTGTTTTTTACAAATGGTTTCAACCGAATGTATTCTGGATCCCTCAAGTATGCCAGTTAAAAGAAGAGAGTTGTATTACGGTTCTTGGAACTCCGCGCGCGAAACTATTTGGAATTCCGAATTCTGCGTTTGGGATTGGACTTTATTGTTACCTCATGGTCAATCTTTTCATCCCGTTTCCGCTTGTTATTGCGCTTGTTTTACTCGGTCTGGCCGTCGTACGCTCGATTTATTTGGCTTACAGCCTTATTTTCGTCACGAAAATCCCTTGCCCGCTTTGTTTTACTAGTCACGTGATCAACTTAGTGCTTTTCTTAACCGTTTTCAAAATGGTTCTTTCCGGTTAAAGTAGGCTACCTTAAGGTAGACTTTCTATGGAACGATTAATGACGGCTAAACAGGTAAGTGAATTAATCGAAGTGAGACCTTCCACCGTTTACCAGTGGGTTCATGTGGGGCTTATCCCGTACGTGAAGATTGGAAAGTGCGTCAGGTTTAAAAAGGACGAGCTTTTCCGCTGGATCGATAAGAACCACAGGAAGGAGCGGGTTTCTTTTAAATCGGTTGAAAAGTCCATGAAGAAACACATTCCTCTTCAGAAGGAATTTTTTTAAACGTTTTATCTATGGCGATTCTGAAGGTAGCGCGTTTAGGTCATCCTGCGATTCGGAAGGCAGCTGCTCCGCTCACTTCTGAGGAGATTCGCTCTAAAGAGATACAAGATTTAATTGATGATATGATTGAAACCATGCACGAATATGATGGCGTTGGCCTTGCGGCACCTCAAATTCATGTTTCCAAGCAGATTGCGGTCCTTGAAGTTAATGCGAATTCCAGATATCCGGATGCTCCAAAAGTGCCGCTTACGGTTCTGATCAATCCTAAAATTGCATCGCGTTCTAAAAAAATAAATGAAACTTGGGAAGGGTGTTTAAGCATTCCTGATATGCGTGGTGTCGTACCGCGAAACGATTCGCTTGTATGTGAAGCGTTTGATCGACAAGGCAAACCCATTAAGCTTGAAGTAGACGGTTTTTTTGCCCGCGTCATTCAGCACGAATGGGATCATTTAGAAGGAAATGTTTATTTAGACCGCATGACGAATTTACGTTCCTTGAGCCATTTATCTGAATTTGCTCGTTTTTGGATTAATCATGAAGAAGGTAAAAACAAATGACGAGAGAAAAGGCCCCTCTTATTTTCCTGCTTTTGACGGCATTTTTAATCCTCACGGTCATTGTGGCCAAACAAGTAACACGCCCCATTGATTTAATCGCGACGCAGTTAATACAAAGTGTCGCTTCCACAGGATTAGATTACGGGATGAGTTTGTTTACGCTCCTCGGCTCTATCGAATTTAGTTGTTTTGCCTTGTTGGTTGTTTGTTGGTATTTGTACCGAAAGCATCAACGGCCAGAGATTTTTATTTACCTCTTTTTCTTTATGGCTTTCAGTGGGGTCGAGTACGTTTGGAAATATATTGTAGCTTATACAGGTCCTGGGCCAGAGTTTAATCGTAATATTTTCCACCTAGGCCTTATGGTCCGAACTCCTTATTCGTTTCCGAGTGGCCATGCTTTTAGGAGTATATTTCTGCTTGGCATTTGGTATCAACACATCACTCAAAAACACATTCAAGCTAAAAATGGCGTGCTGATCCAAAAAGTGATAATTCTTTTTTTGATGATTGCTATTGGGGTAAGCCGAGTTTATTTGGGAGATCATTGGGCAAGTGATGTGATTGGAGGTTTTCTCTTGGCTGGTATTGGTTTGTTGTTGGCTTCCGAGCCGCCTCAGCATGAATTGCGTCCCGCATAAGGAATCCGTCATTCCTTGACAGCACAATCAGCTTAATTTATCATACCTATCAGAAAACGATTGGATAAGGAGGAGGATAAAATCAATGGCCAAGAAAGATCGAAGCGAAGATAAGATTTTAGATGTTGATGCACGAATGCAGGGCACCATTATCTTTAAGGATCCTGTCAATCTGAGGATTAATGGAAGTTTTGAGGGAAAACTTGAGACATGCGGCAGTCTCACCATCGGTGAAAATGCGAATGTGCGGGCCGATATCCAAGGCGACAAAATAATTATCGCTGGAAAAGTAACGGGCAATCTAACAGCTTTGGAGAGTATTTCATTGGTTCCTCCAGCTGTGGTTCGCGGCAATGTGCAGACTCCGTCATTGAGTATTGCAGAAGGCGCCATACTCGATGGCCAGTTGAAGATGTTTAATTTGCAAGGATCTGAAGGCGGTTCTTCCAAAACGCTTTCTCTTCGTGACATTGCCCAATATCTTGAAGTGGAAGCAAAGGTGGTAGAAGATTGGGCCAACCAAAAGAAAATTCCAGCCGAATTTCAAAATGGTGAATGGCGCTTTAACAAATCGGCAATCGAAAAGTGGCTCCAAGACGAGAAAGTAAAACGATAGGCTAATTTTTTTGTATCATTTCTTAAGTTAAATGTAAGGCAAGGTTTTTAATGAGTGAAGGTTTGTTCACAGAAGAAGAAGTAAAGTCCTACCTCAAAGTTGATTCTCCCGCAGTTGAGCAATTGATTCGACGAGGGAAACTTACAGCCTACCGAGTGGGTGGGAGTTTTGTCCGTTATCGTAAGGATCAAGTGATAGCACTTAAGAGCGGCCAGAAGTTTCGCATGCCTGATCAATTGGAGCGGAGCTGGTTTGACAAGATTCGGGATTTTACGAATTTTTACAGCATTTACATTTTACTTTCCATCTTGGTCATTCTGCTTGTTGTGTACTTCCTGCAGCACTGATTCTCATTAATTCTTACTGGATTGTTTTAAACCGGAATTTGTTATAATCCTCACAATCTTTATGGATACTCCCTTTCAGATCGGAATTGATATTGTAAGCGTCAGCCGTATACGCGAAGCCATCAAACGGCAGGGAAAGCGGTTTTTAGATCGTATTTTTACCAAAGCAGAACAAGCTTATTGTGAACCGAAACGCAACAAGTTTGAAAATTATGCCGCACGGTTTGCTGCCAAGGAAGCAGTCATTAAAGCTAAAAAGGGCGGGCCTGGCCGTTATGCGTTTCGAGATATTGAAGTGATTCGCGGTTTAAACGGAGCGCCTTCAATTAAGATTAGCGCAGAGGCGCGAAGGAAACTCAGGATTTCTTCAGATGCCTATTTTGAACTAACGATGGCACACGAGCGGGATTTTGCTGTGGCTGCAGTTGTTCTTTTTGAAGCTCCGAAAGCCAGGAGATAACGGTTGCGAAGACAAAATATTTACTCGCTTCTTGATTCATTGACGAATTCCTACGAGTTTTAAGGGTTATTTATGTGGCGAGAGTGCCGTCTAAGGTTTCGAAAACAATCGTAACTAGGGAACGGCATTTGGGGCATTTAATTTGTTTGAACGCTTGAATATTTTCGTGTTTCGGGCGGTACATGATGGAAAGGATTTTGGTTGAAAATTTCGTTTCATCCCCATTCCACTGGCACGCCGAACATGTGTAAGAAGGTTTGTCCATTGTTCACCTTAGGTTACGTAAGAAGGTATCGACCAGTCCTCAGTGAACTTGAATTGGAATAAAATTGTTCCTGCCAATTCCTTTCAATAAACAAGCTCATCTTGCTATATATATGGTATTCCGGATTTTGTGTTACTAGATATGGGGCAGGAAAATTAATTTAAAATGCCGAGGAAGGGGGTCGAACCCTTATGACCTTGCGGCCACTGGATTTTGAGTCCAGTCCCAACCAACCTCTTAAATTTTCATAGGAAGGTTGGGACAGTCCTCAACTTCCAATGAATAATTTTAATGGAGTTGAAGGGCAGCGCGTCTGTCCCAGCCCACATTAGCACGTTTGCGATTATTAAATTTGAAGGCTGGGACTGTCCCGATTTCCAATTTATGTTAATTAATGAGAATCGGGGCTGCCAGTTCCGCTGGCGGAACAGTTACTGCCGAGGAAGGGGGTCGAACCCTTATGACCTTGCGGCCACTGGATTTTGAGTCCAGCGCGTCTGCCAGTTCCGCCACCTCGGCGAATGATTTGGTGGACCGGAGGGGGGTCGAACCCCTGACCTCTTGCATGCCATGCAAGCGTTCTCCCAACTGAACTACCGGCCCATTATTGATATGGAAGGAAAACGAGCTTCAACAATTACCATAATGATGTTTGGAAATCAAGCCTTCTTAATAATGAGGAAGAAGTGAAACACAGCTTATTTGGCCTCCTTCTTATCGCCTTCGCTTTTTTTGCCGGAGCTCAAAGAAACGCTGTTTTCGGCTTTTTTGGGTTTCTTGCGTTTTTTACAGTTGGCGTTACCCTTATCATTGAAGGGTACAGGAAAAAATGACGGGCAAAGGGAATGTTGTTACCCTATGCCCCATATGTTAAAATCCTAAGCTCTTATGGGAATGAAAGAAAAAGCATATCCATTTGATCAAATTGAGCCCAAGTGGCAGGCCCATTGGGTTGAAAACAAAACCTTCCGCGCTCCCGATCCCGGTGAAAAGGGAAGCGATAAACCCAAGTTTTACGTTCTCGATATGTTCCCCTATCCTTCGGCAGCTGGTCTCCATGTAGGCCATTTGGAAGGCTACACCGCGACTGATATTGTTGCCCGTTACAAACGAATGAAAGGTTTCAATGTCCTTCATCCGATGGGCTGGGATGCTTTTGGGCTTCCTACCGAACAACACGCCATCGAAACCAAAACACATCCAAAAATTGTCACCAAGAGAAATATCGATATCTTCAGACGGCAAATCCAATCGCTTGGTTTCAGTTATGATTGGGACCGCGAAGTAGATACAACAGACCCCAATTACTACCGGTGGACGCAATGGATTTTTTTGAAGCTTTATGAAAAAGGACTGGCTTATGAAGCTGAGGTTCCGGTGAATTGGTGCTCTGCCTTAGGAACCGTGCTTGCGAATGAAGAAGTAATTGATGGTAAGTCCGAGCGTGGCGGTCATCCCGTGATTCGAAAACCCATGCGCCAATGGGTGCTTAAGATTACGGCGTATGCGGATCGTTTGTTGGAAGACCTTGAAGGGCTTGATTGGCCGGAATCGATTAAGGAAATGCAGCGCAACTGGATTGGAAAATCGATTGGAGCAGAAGTTGATTTTTCAGTGGATGGAAGCTCTGAAAAAATTCACGTGTTCACAACCCGACCAGATACTCTTTTTGGAGCTACTTATATGGTGCTTGCTCCGGAACATCCTTTGGTTTCAGAGGTTGTCACAAAAGATTACAAAAAAGAGGTTGAGCAATATCAACAGGAAAGCGCAAAGAAGTCGGATCTTCAGCGTACCGATCTGGCCAAAGAAAAAACAGGTGTCTTTACGGGAGCTTATGCCATTAATCCGGTGAATCAAAAGAAAATTCAGATTTGGATCGCGGATTATGTTTTGATGGGTTATGGCACAGGCGCCATTATGGCGGTTCCTGCTCATGATGAACGAGATTATGAATTTGCAAAGAGGTTTAAGCTTCCTATTGTTCCCGTCATTCTGAGGCCGCAGGCCGAAGAATCTCGCGAACGCGGCACGGAGATCCTTCGCTCCGCTCAGGATGACATCGAGGGAGTATTTACAGGTATTGGCATTTGTGTGAATTCAAAAACACCGGACAACTCTTTTACAATTAATAATTTGTCAAGCGATCAAGCGATCTCAAAAATTACTTCATGGCTTGAGGAAAAAAAATTTGGTAAAAAAGCAATCAATTATCGACTAAGAGATTGGCTCTTCAGCCGTCAGAGATATTGGGGTGAGCCAATTCCGATTATTCATGTGGAGGGCAAGCCGAAACCTCTTCCGATTTCAGCCCTTCCCATCGCACTCCCAGAAGTAAAATCTTACGAGCCCACAGGAACAGGCGAGAGTCCCTTGGCTGCGATTAAAGACTGGGTTGAGATCAAAGATCAAGAAACAGGCAAGCCAGCGCGTCGTGAAACCAACACCATGCCTCAATGGGCCGGGTCATGTTGGTACTACCTCCGTTATCTGGATCCGCGTAATGGCAAGCAACTTGTTGATCCCAAGAAAGAAAAGTACTGGATGGCAGTTGATCTTTATGTGGGCGGAGCGGAACATGCGGTCCTTCATTTACTTTACGCCAGGTTTTGGCACAAAGTGCTTTACGATATTGGCGTGGTTTCTACCAAGGAACCTTTTATGCGTTTGGTGAATCAAGGTATAATTTTGGGTGAAGACAATCAAAAGATGTCCAAATCACGCGGCAATGTGGTAAATCCCGATGTGCTGGTTCGTGAGTATGGAGCGGATAGCGTCCGCCTCTATGAAATGTTTATGGGTCCCTTGGAAATGGTAAAGCCTTGGTCTACGAAAGGGACGGAAGGGGTTTATCGTTTTCTGAGTCGGGTTTGGCGGTTGATTGTTGATGAAAGCAATACGATTAAAGATAGTCAGCCAGCAGAAGAAGAATTAAAAATTTTACATCGCGCCATTAAAAAAGTAACCGAAGATCTCGAAAGTTTAAAATTCCACACCGGAATTTCAGCGCTCATGATTTTTGTCAATGATGTCATGAAATTAGAAACCAGATCACGCAAGACCATGGAAACATTTATTCTACTGCTTGCTCCTTTTGCTCCGCACATTGCGGAAGAACTTTGGCAGCGGCTGGGACATAAAAAAAGTTTGGTGTATGAGAGTTGGCCGGCGTATGATGAGCAGTATCTAAAGGAAAGTGAAGTCGAAATTGTGATTCAAGTGGTCGACAAAATTCGTTCCCGCATGACAGTTCCGAAAGGGCTTGAGGAGGGGAAGCTTAAGGAAAAGGTTTTAGCAGACGAAAATGTTAGGAAATGGCTTGATGGAAAACAAGTTCGGAAATTTATTGTAGTGCCAGACCGATTGGTCAATATTATCGTGTAACCATGCGAAACGTCCAAATTAGGCAAAATCAAGTACAAGTCGGCAGCACCAAAATTCCGCTTTTGAGCGGAGAAGTTCATTATTGGCGGTTGAACCCCCGTTATTGGAAAGCCATTTTGGATGAAGTCCGTCAAATGGGAATCAAGGTAGTTTCCACTTATATTCCATGGGACTATCACGAGGTTAAACGCGGGCGTTTTGATTTTACGGGTCAAACGGATGAAACGCACAATCTCAAAGGGTTTTTAGAGCTCACTCGGCGGGAGGGTTTTTGGTTGATTATCCGGCCAGGCCCTTATATCTACAGCGAATGGCCGAATGATGGAATCCCTTCCTACGCGTACAAGTATCACCGGCTTCACCCAAAATTTTTAGAGTATGCGGAAGTCTATTTAAATAAAGTTTGTCCAATCATTAAACCCTTCCTGGCTTCCCGAAAATCCGGCCATATCATTCTTTTGCAGGCAGATAACGAAATTGACCCCTGGCCGGATGTGTTTGGCCACCAATATGGACTCAATGGAAAACCAGGTCTTTTTCAAGAGTTCCTGTGTAATAAATACCAAGATGACATCCATGAATTAAACCGAGCTTGGGCTTCCGAATATCGAAGTTTCAGCGAGGCAGGTCCTTTTATAGCCTGCATGTTGAAAGAAGAACGAGGACTTCCGCTGAAAGGGGATCGCGAACTCAAACGAAATTTAGATTATTTTGAATTTAAGTACCAATACGCTTACCAGTGCGCTAAGTGGTGTGTGAGTGTCTATCGGAAATTGGGCATTGATGTTCCGATTTATCTGAACTTATACCCATTTTTCTATGCTCATGATTGGGCCAAGATGCAAAGTACTTGCGATTTAGTCGGAGTGGATCTTTATCCTTCAAATGAATTAATGGAAGATGAACACGAACAGCGCAAATTGATCGATAAAGTCCGGTTTCTCAAAAGCGTTTCAAACGTTGCCTATATTGCGGAATTTGCCTCTGGTGTTTGGCACGCGCGTCATTATGAATCAGGAGTGCTTACGCCAAATCATTATCGATTAATTACATTAACAGCCCTTTTAGGTGGTGTGGTTGGATGGAACTGGTACATGTTGGTGAATCGCGACAACTGGTATATGTCTCCCATTAATGAATGGGGAAGAAGACGCGCAGAACTTTTTGATGTTTTCAAAGGTTTGGTTCGGGTTTACCAAATGATCAAGCCCCCTCTTTTGACCAAGATGACTGATATTGCGGTAACATTTAACCCGCTTCAATATGCAGCCCGCACACTCGCGCCGGACAGTTTGATTTTGAAGTCTCTTTATGAAGCCGATATTGATTATGATCTCTTTGATCCAAAAGTTGGCCTTGTCCAAAGAAAGATTGTTTTTTATTCTGGCAATCAATGGTTGAGTCGGAAAGCCCATGAGAATCTAAGAGATTATGTTGCATCAGGCGGCATTCTGGTGGCTTTTAGAAATTACCCCCGCAAGGACGATAATTTTGATCCTTGTAACGTATTAGGTTTTCACGATCCTAACCAAATTTTATTTGAATTCCGGAAACGTTTTACACTTTCCCTTGCCAAAGGCTACGGCGTGGATATGGCGAGCTCTATCTATAGTTTTAAGCACGTTTCTGGGAAACCCATCCAGGTGTCGCTTGGAAATTATGGTGTTCACACGGTTGGTTATTTAAAATCGCTTGGAAAGGGGAAGATCCTACATCTAGGAGTCGAACCTACCAAAGAACTACTCCTTGAAATTTTAAGATTTTTTGGAATACCTTTTTATTCAAACTCACCAACCAAAGACGTGAAGACAGCCCTGTTCAACCGCGGGAAGCAGTATTATATTGTTGCGGTGAACAACGGCCGCGAAGACAAAAGCGTAACTGTTTCGTTTGAGATCCCAGGGAAAAAGTTTAAGCGTTTTCGAGTCATTAATTTGTTTGACGATTTAAGTCAGGATTGTGTGTATCAGCATGGCAAAGCTTCCTTTAGCGCTGAAATCTCCCGTAAAGATGGCCGGGTGTTTGAAATCAAGCTGAGTTCATAATTTCTCCTGCTGTAGTTCATTTTGCAATCTGAATCAGAGGACAAAAGGGTTGCCAAGACAGAACCACTTAGGTATAATCACACCCACAATTCCCCTTATAGATATGTACGAAGAATATTTCGGGTTAAGAGAAACCCCATTCAATGTAACGCCTGATCCGAGATTTATCTTCTTCAGCCGCAAACATCTCGATGCTTTTTCCTGCCTCCTTTACGGAATTGAATCCAGAAAAGGTTTTATCCAAATCACGGGTGAAATCGGTGCGGGGAAAACAACGCTCTGCCGGGCTGTTCTGGATAAGTTTAAGGACAGCCAAACTCATAGTGCGCTCATTTTAAATCCGAGGCTTTCCGAACTTTACCTCCTTCGGACGATTGCGGAAGATTTCGGTATTGTCCTAAAGGCACGCAATAAAAAAGAATGTTTTGATGGTTTGAACCGTTTTCTTTTGGAAGAATTTCATAAAGGGTATAATACGGTTTTGATTATTGATGAAGCTCAGGATATGACCACCAAGACTTTGGAACAAGTACGTTTGTTGTCTAACTTGGAAACGAATCGCGAAAAATTAATTCAAATCGTACTGGTGGGCCAGCCGGAGCTTAGGGATACTTTAGACGATCCATCGCTGGCTCAATTAAGACAAAGAATTGCTATCCGCTTTCATTTGACTGCACTTGATCGAAGCGAGACGGAAGAATATATTCTCCATCGGCTGACGGTCGCGGGATTGGCGGAAGGGTTGAATCCATTTTTTCCTCAGGCGATTGATTTTATTTATGAACGTTCCAAAGGTGTTCCGCGCGTGATTAATAAGCTTTGCGATATTTCATTGCTGGCGGCTTATGCAAAAAGTTTGCGGTATGTGGATGAGAAGCTTGCAGAAGAAGCATTCAGTGAATCAGAGGGAGTGCCCGTATCATGAGTATTATAACCGATGCATTAAAAAAAGCGGAGCAAGAGCGTGAATTAAAAGCAACCCGCGCTTCGAAAATAACAAGAGTTGCTTTAGCAGAACCTGAGAGCGTGAAACCCGTGGACGTGCTTCTCGAACAGTCCCATCTCGTAGAAGCTCATATTGAGCAGAACATGAATGCGATTGGAATTAATGCAGGAGATATCTTTCGCAAAGGAGCTTGGCTTTCTTCACCGCGATCTAGGGAAGTTTTGATTATTTCAGCAATTGTCGGAATTGTTACTTCGTGTTTGGTTATTTTACTGGTACTACCTCATTGGCCTAGAGTGGCTAAGGATTTTTCAATCGTTTGGCGCCCATTTAAAGCCGTAAGTTTATTCCAAGTTCCGCCGATGTATCATCAGCAGAATATTTTCTCAGAACGGTCGCACAGTGCCGGTGAGAATGGTGTTAAGCTTCCGTTCAGCTTGACCGGCATTTCTGTTCAAGGAGATAAAAGCTATGCCATTATTAATGGTGAGATCGTTCAAAAAGGCGATTCCATTGACGGTGCACAGGTAAAAGAGATCTTGGAACGAGACGTTGTGCTTGAAACAAGAGCTGGAGAGATCAAACTAAAAATTCAGTCGTAGTTTTTTTGCAATTCCACCCCTTCCTTCCCGCAAGAAAATCCAAAGTTTTATAGTCCGTTTTTGCCTTAAAAAGCTATTTTGAGGTCCATTTGCATAAGACTTTCTATTATCAAAATCGAATTATTTTTGCTTTTGCGCTGATTTTATTTCTTTTGGTCATCGCCTCTTACACCAAGAAAAGAATGGATCATTTTTCTTATGTTGAGCTCATCCACCCCGCCTGAGAATCCTGTTTCAGTTTGGCATTTCATTTCAATCCCGCCGATTTTCTATCTATCCATCGTTTTCTCGATCGGAATCTGGCTTGCGTACGTTGTTTTACTTCCATTTTTTTCTCTAGCACTTGTTACTTTTTTTGCGTTGTCTGCTTCACTTGTTTGTCACAAATGCCGTTTCTTTATTCCTTTAAGTCTTTTGTTGTTTTTTGGAATCGGTACTCTTTTTGGCACAAATGACCGCGCGGTTTCAGATTGTGATATTGCACTCAATGCTCCGGAAGGAAATGTGGTATTGGAGGGTTTGGTGGCTACCGTTCCTGAAACGGCAGTAAAAGGAAAGAAAGAAACAGTTTCATTTGTTTTGGCTGCTCAGAATTTTTTTCGAAAAGGAAGTTCTCAGAAAATAGAGGGAAAGGTTCAAGTTTTTCTTCATAATCCAGCACGAGCCATTTATTTTGGAGATCAATTGAGGCTAAGGGGTGTTCTCGAAGTCCCAAAAGTGAATCGAAATCCCTATGCTTTTAATTATGCAGGTTATTTGGCGCGAAATGGCATCATGAGAATCTTTCGCGGGATCGGCAGGTTTTCTGTTGTTCGTCAGACAGAAGGAAAGGGAGACGTACTATTCTTGCATATGAATCGCTTCAGAACTTTTCTTGAAACGCGGATAACGCAATTGTTTCCCTCTCCTTATCATGAGTTGGCAAATGCACTTGTTTTGGGATTCAGAAAAAATATCCCCAGAGACATTCAAGATGCCTTCATCAAAACAGGAACGGCACATCTCATTGCAATCAGCGGACTCAATATTTCGCTGGTGGGAGGCCTATTTTATTTTTTAATGAGTTTTCTGCGTGTCCCACGAACATTCAATTTGGGGTTGACCGTTGCTTTTATTGCGCTCTACACGATTTTAGCTGGAGCAAGCGCCCCCGTACTGCGCGCAGGGATTATGGGGATTGTTGTTCTAGTGGGTTTTCTGCTAGGACAAGAGCGCAATCTAAAAAGCGCCTTATTTTTTTCCTATTTTCTCCTATTGGCTTGTGAACCCGGCGACCTGTTCACAGCCTCCTTTCAATTGTCTTTTGTGGCAATGGCTTCGCTTATTTTTCTCCTGCCCAGGCTTGAAGAAATGATTCATTTGCAAACCCTGGCAGCAGAAAACTTCACTCCGCTGGTTCAGGGAAAAAGTGCCCGTTTGATTAAAGGCTTGCTCCGCTTAAGACATTCTATTTATCAAACTTTGCTTAGTTCTATTGCGGTGACGATCGGTATGTTTCCAATTTTGATTTGGTACTTCAATCTTTTTTCAGTTGTTGGTTTTTTAGCAAACATTATTGCAATTCCTGTTTGTAATTTAGCTATCGCCTTAACGTTTATCCTCCTTGTTGTTGGCGTACCATTCCCATCACTTGCCTGTGCGTTAAATTTTCCGCCACTTATTTTTTATCGGCTAGAGCTTTGGTTGATTGGTTGGTTTTCAAAATTTCCAGCTGGTTACTTTTATGTTCCAAAACCCAATTGGTTTTTCTTCGTTGTTTATTATGGTTCTTTAATCGCGTGGCTTTTTTTACTGAATTGGCGTAAATGGTTTTTGCTGAGAAGAGCATGCCCAGTCGTAATGAGTTTGGCAACAGGTGTTTTTTTAATTGGAAGTTTTCCCGCGAGGTCGAGTTTTACTTTTTTTGATCTAGGCAAAACAGAAGCTGCTTTTATTTCGTTTTCGAATGGCGCGAACTGTCTGATTAATGCGGGCCGTCACTTTCCGAGCGATCAAGCCTATTGGATTTTACGCCCGTTTTTTATGGCTTCCGGAGTTCATAAGCTTGATGGTGTTTTATTCACCAAAGTAGACGGCTGGCATGCCGGCGGTTTCGAAACCTTGATGCATCATGTGAAAATTCAGAAAGTGTTGGTTCGGGCAGGATCCCAGGAAACAAGCGCTTGGCGTAAATATCTGGCTTCGGGACGATTTAACAAACAACGCCTTCACACGATTCTCACAGGGGATCGAATTCAATTTGGTTCTGCTAATGTTTATATTCATATTTTGGCTGCTTCATCAGACAAGATACTTGCGTTTGAGATGGTGGACGGCAAAGATAAGATACTTTATTTAGCTTCGGTCGGAGATGAAACATTTCAAGCCATTTCCCAATTTGACGATCACTTCAATTTTGTTTTCCTTCCCCATCATGAGTTCAATATGTCTGAGAGGGAAAAAGCATTTCTTAAGAAGCTCGCTCCCAGTTTCATCATTTTGAATCAACGCGATCGAGCTGAGGAATTTCAAACGGAACTTAAATCTCTTGTGAACTCGAACCTTCTTTTTCTTCAAGACTCAGGAGCCGTTGAATTTTACCGTTCTCATGGTTTTTGGAGCTACAGAACGTTCCTAAGCTCTTCAGATGAAACCCTTTCTGCTAAGCAGATTTACCTCGCCTCCTGACTTTTGCACTATGCTTAGGGCGTTGACAATTGATTCCCATAATGATATATTATCTGAAATATCTTCGGGTATTTCTCTAAGTCCTTAAGAAAGAAGAGGTTATAAAAACCCACCGTAATGCATAAGAAGCGTTCCCAAGTCCTGTTTGTTATTCTCGCTGCCTTGTTGTTCGTTCCAAGCGCTTTGGCTTATTGGGTTTGGTCCCCAAGTGAAATAAAATCACCAAGCCCTAAAAGTGAAGTAGCCCAAGAAGCGCAACAAGAATTCTTGCCACAAGCTTCTCCAAAACCCCTCAGTTTGCAAGAAGAGCGGAAAAAAGAACAAAAGGCAATTGCTCCGAAAAAAGGCGCTACACAAAAGAAAACATTGGGTGAGCTCCTATTGGAAACAAAAGAAAGATTTCTTAAAGGCAAATTTCTTAAACCCAAAAGTAGTGTTCCTCAAAGAACTCCGGAAGGGCAACTCTGGTTGCCTGCAGAAGGTAGATTCATCAGCCCTACCAATGCGATTGCCCAAAAAACTGCAGATGAGCAATTTCAAAACGCCCTTAAATTACAAAAAGCAGGGAAAGAAAATCAGGCAATCATTGAATTTCGAAGATTGGTCCATCAGTATCCCCAGTCGGCTTATGCCGCTCAAGCGCAGTATTTAATTGCGAGTTTCTTTGAGCAGAAGGGTAAGCCTCTTCGCGCAGCGCAGGAATATGAAAAGTTGATACATGACTTTCCGCGCAGCGAGCAAATCGATGAAGCAATGGATCATCTTTTCAAGCTTGGGAATTTATTTTTAACTGGCGAGAAGCAGAAAGTGATGGGCGTTTCGATTATTCCTGTAAATTCAAAAGCAGTTGAAGTATTTCATTTTATCGTGGAACACGCACCCTATGGGCCGTACGGTGATCAAGCCCAGCTACGTTTGGGAACGGCTTATCGAAAGATGGGGAATTTTGAAGAAGCTGTCAAAGCGTTCGAAACGCTTATTGCAAATTACCCCAACAGTCCTTTAGTAGATGAGGCACATTACCAATTGGCAGAAACTTCATATGAATTGTCTCAGAATGTGAGTCGGGATCAACGATCCCTCAACCAGGCGGCAACCCACCTCAAGGAATTTATTCAACAGTACGGAAGCTCTTCTCTTGCTGAGCGTGCCCGAATTTTGAAACAGCAGTTAGATGAACAAGATGCAGAGAAAAATTATCGCATCGGCCTTTATTATGAAAAACAAGGCTTTGCCGATAGCGCCGTAATTTATTACGAAGATGTGGCAACTCGCTATACGCAGACTGCTTTTGGTAAAAAAGCTGCCGAACGGTTTCAGGCTTTGAATCAACCTGTTCTTGCTATGAAAAAAGGCAAGGAGGCAACCGAGCAAAGGTTGGCTGAGGTGCATTCCATGCTTCAAGTTTTAGATCAAGAAGAACAGCGCAACGGTAAGAAGGCTAAGATAGCTCCCGAGAAGGTTCAATTACGCAGTCAGCTTCAAACAGAGCTTAAGATGTTGACGTCTACGCAAAAGAAATTCCAGAACGAATCGAAAGAAAATTTCCGTTCCCGCAGGAAAACTTTGCATGAACGGGAAAAGAACCTTCGAGTGAAGTTTAAAACCTTTGGAGGCCGAAAGAAATTGCTCAAGCAAAATTCCTCTCCGGAATTGGAGGAAGCATTTCAAAAGTGGCAGCAGTCTTTATTTAAGGAACAAGAGGAACTCGCTCGAGAACATAAGACATTGGGTGCCGTGGGAGTTGAGTTGAAAGGTGAGAAGGCTTCTTGGCTGGATTGGTTGCCCTTTGTAGGTCAGCCAAAAGTTCCTACGGGCGACCGTTTAACTCAGTTCCAAGATAAAAAATGGACAAAGCTTGAAGAACGTAGAAGTGCGTTGCGCGAAAAACGCGAAGCACACCAAAAACAACTGGCGGATCTCGTTTCCGAGCTTAAAGAATTAGATCAGAAGGAATTTGAAATCGCAAAAACTCTTCCACTTTTTCAAGAATTGCTTCCCAATGATCTGAAGAAACAGAAAGAAACGCTTGGTCAAAAACGAGCTCAATTAAATCAATCAATTCAATCTTTTGAAAGTGCGAAAAAGGAGTATCAAGCGCAATATAGAGATGATTTTCTCAAAACACTCATCCTTTCTTCGAGCGGCAAGAACCTGGAATCTGCAGAGCAGTTGATTTCAAGCGGTACCAATCTTGAGCAAGCTCTTGAAAAACTGCAAAAAGAAAAAACATCCTTAAGCGAAGCCTGGCTTGCTCAGAAGGAGAAATTGAATACACTCGTACGTGCGGTAGGTGAAGCACAGACGGTTGGGGCAGAAAAACCCGAAGAAGCGGTGCCTTCATTTGAATCATCAAGTCCAGAAGAACAGGCAAAGGCTATCCGGCTTTTAAAGAAACGCATGAAGTATTTGGAACGGGAAATCAGAAGTCGTGTAGATCAAATTCAGGATTGGCAGCGCGAGAATGCCAAACGAATGGATCAACTGGATTACCTCATTCATCCTAAAGACAATTCTTTTAAAGTGAATAGGACAGCAAGTAAAGTGTTAGCACCCGCGACAGGAACTTATAAGCTTGCGAAAGCTTTCTTCGTTGGGCTTCCCAATCGGGATCGAGAATTGATTGAAGAAGCGAAGGAAAAGATGGCGGAACCTGAAAATACTCTTTCATCGGAACAAACAAAAGCTATCCGCGAGCTGGAAGAAGAAATCGAACTCCAAAGCATTTTAATTCAAGGCCGTGCCAAGGAAATTTCAGATTTGAAGCGCCGTTTGGGTGACCTTCAAAAGGAAGCACAAGAAATTCCCGGTTTTTCCTATCAGTCTCTTTTAGTGGAACGAATTCCTTCTGATCTCCAATATTCACTGACAAGTGCTCAAGAGCTTTTGGGAGAACCAAAACAAGATTCAATGTTTGTGGATCGTGTGAACCGTCAGACTCATGAGTTAGAACGCCTGGAAGATGCTTTGAACAGAGTCAATCAGAAAATTGAAGCGGTTGGAATCGCCGTCGAACGTTCCAGCAAACGCGCTTCTCGCCGTTCTGTCCTCCCAGCGAACGTCATTCCATCTCTCCCTGGAAGTGCGGAAACCTTGCCTACATCGAGTGAGGAAGAAAATGTTTCATCGGGGGATGAAAAGAAGACTCAGCTTGAGTCTCAATTGATCCACATGAAAGCTGAGATCGAAAGAACAGACGACCAATATCAAAAAGAGACAGTTGCATTTACCGAAACACTTTTCAAGTGGTACCAGGCCGAAGCCCGCGAAAAACTAGCGCTCTCATTGCCAGCCGAGGGAAAAAAGATTGTAGATCAGAAGTCTCATTTGGACGCTAAACAGCATGAACTCGAAAAGTCTTTAAGTAGTTTGTTTCACGATGAACATCAAGTTGTGCAATCACAGAAGGAGTTTTTAGATCAGAAACTGGCCGAGCTTGAAAAACGGTTGCACAAGATCAAGAATCCATCTGATTCCCGCTACAGCGTACTCAGTGAGGAAATTACGCGCACCACTGAGATGAAAGATTCGTTAATCCACGACATTTCATTCCTAGAAAGTTCCTTGAAAAATTAGGTTCAAACAAGTAGGATAGGGTACACATGAACCGGGTTTTATGGATTCTAGTTGCAAGTTTTTGCGTTCTTTCTGGTTGTGGCTACACCCAGAAGGCACACCTTCCGAATGACATTAAAACCATTGCCATCCCGACTTTTAAGAATGAAATTCCTCCGCAAGAACAATTCGCTTATCAGCCCGGCCTTGAAATTGAATTAACAAACGCGATTCGAGACCGTTTCATTTTTGACGGTAATTTAAAAGTAGTAGATGAATCAAAGGCTGATGCTATTTTGGAAGGGGCAATTGTTTCCTATCAGCAGGAAGGACTGCGCTTTGACCGCTTAGAAGACGTTAATGAGTATCGATTGTTTTTGATGGTCAAGTTCAAGTTGATTGATCAGCGCACGAAGAAAGTGCTGATTCAGGAACCTAATTTCTCCGGCCGTGCCGAGTTTTTTGTTTCCCGTAGCCCTGCTTCTACGCGAAAGAAATCAGCCGATAGCGCCACTTTTGATTTAGCCAGGAGTCTTGTCGACCGTATTGTAGAAGAATGGTGAGTTCGTGCCTGCCGCAAAACCATTCATTTATTTGTTCACAGGTGAAGAATTTTTAAGACGCAATAAGATTGAGTCTTTCCTCGACGAAGTAATTCCAGGCCCGCTCCGCACTACAAACTTGTCCCGCATTTACGCAGATGATTTGGATTGGTCTAATGTCCTTTCTCAAGCTGCAACTCCATCTTTGATGGGAGGAACGCAGATTTTTTGGATTTCCCAAATTGACGAATTAAAGAAAAACGATTTTTCAGCGTTTGAATCTTATTGTGCTCAACCTGCTTCGGGAAGCTATTTCGTTTTCGAAGCCGATGAACTGGCCGCAACGCATCCTTTGACTAAGTTGGTTAGCCGTTTTGGAAAGCACTCTCATTTAGGACTGAAAAGCGGAGAAGATGGATTGGAGGCGCTTCGCAGTAAATTAAGACGATTTGGCAAGACCCTGACTCCAGATGCTTGGCAAGTTTTACAGGAGCGTCTTGGCGCCTCACCGCGTTTAATGGATATGGCAGTGGATCAATTGATGGTTTATTCCGAAGGACCTCAGATTGATGAACAATCAATTTTGGGGCTCGCAGGGGAATTTCTTCGTTATGAACCGTTTGATTTAACGGAAGCTCTTGCTCGGAAAGATATTTCAAAAGCACTTCAAATTTTCCATTTTTTCTATGAGATAAGCGGAGATATGACCAACATGGTGGGGTTGCTTCATTGGCAGTTGAAACGAATTTGGCAGGCTAAGAAAATTTTAACCCGCGGCGGAAATCAAGATGAAATCAGCCGCACCTTAAGGATTCCGCCTTTTAGGCTTACTTCTTTCCTCAACCAAGTGAAGCGCTTCGATCTTCAAACGATTGAGAGACTTCTTCAAGCTTTGTGGAAAATGGATTGGAATAGCAAAACAGGCGCTTGCGAAGAATCGGTTGCGATGGAAATGTTTTTCGCGGGCGTTTCTTAATCGAAAAGTTATTTCTTGATTTTGGCTAGAAGCTTGCCAATTCGAGCTTTTTTCCGGTCGGCACGGCGATGAGGAATGATTCCACGCGAAACGGCTTTATCTAACTTGGATATTAACTTTTGGGCCTCTTGACGGGCAGCTTCAAGATTGGTTTTAGCGAGATCCACCAATTTACGAGAAAGAGTATGCAGTTCTGATAATGTTGCTTGGTTTGTGAGGCGTTTTTTTGTATCACTCCTCATCCGTTTTGCTGCTGATTTAATATTCGGCATTCGAAATTTCTCTCCTTTTTTGATACACTACTCAATAAACCGACTTCGAAAGAGGCGTAGACTACCATAGGTTTAAGCCCATGTCAAATACCGCCAAAAGAACAAAATTCATTCAGGAACGGGTTCGCAATCTTCCTCAAACTCCCGGCGTTTATCTATTTAAGGACAAAGATGGAAACATCCTTTATATCGGTAAGGCGCGCGAACTCAGGAAAAGAGTAAGTTCCTATTTTTCCGCTTCCGGTGGAATAGGGCGTCTTCATTCTCCTAAAATTTCAGTGCTCGTTGAACGGGTTTCTGATCTAGAGATTATTGAAACGCAGACGGAAGTCGACGCCCTTTTGCTTGAATCCCAGCTCGTACGCAGGCATGAGCCCCGCTACAACACCCAGCTTAAGGATGACAAAAGTTTTCCGCTTCTGAAACTGACAGGAGACCGCTTTCCGCGCCTTGTGGTCACTCGAAACCGGAGCGAGCGCAAAGCCATTTATTATGGGCCTTATACCGATGTGAAACTTCTTCGCGAAGCCGTCCGCATTATCAATAGTCTTTTTCCAATTCGTAAATGCCAGAAGCTTCCAAAGCGCGCGTGTCTTTATTATCACATCGGACAATGCATTGCCCCTTGCATTAAACCCGAAGTGAAAAATCAGTACGATTGGTTGATTAATGAAATTAAATCATTCTTAAAAGGCGGACGGAAAAGTTTAATCGAGTATTTAGCGGAACGAATGAAAAAGGTGGCTTCTGAATATCGGTTTGAAGACGCTCAGTTTTTTAAGGATCAAATTGAAGCGCTCGGCTGGTTCCGGAAAAAACGTTTTGATGTGAAACGTCCGGAAGGAGGAATTGGACTCAGGGGGACGATGGAACTCAAACAAAGACTGGATTTGGAGCGCCTGCCTGAGAAAATTGTTTGCTTCGACGTCTCTAATATTCAAGGGAGTGAAGCGGTTGCGTCAAAGGTTTGTTTTTATCGTGAACTAGCCAATCCGATGGAGTATCGCCGCTACAAAATTAAAACGGTGAGCGGCATTGATGATTACGCGATGATCCAAGAAGCCGTAAGGCGGATGATTGTTGGAATTAAAGAGGGAAGGGAAAGCGCCTTTCCCGACCTGATTGTCATCGACGGCGGCCGAGGCCATTTAAATGCTGCAAAAGAAGTTTTGGAATCCGAAAACTGTCAAGAAGTTGAGATGATTTCAATCGCCAAGCAGTTTGAATTTATTTACTCATCAAAGTTCAAAGAACCTATCGTTTTTCCGCCCGGCTCAAGCGCGCTGCGGCTCATTCAAAAAGTGAGAGATGAAGCCCATCGTTTCGCCATTACCTACCATAGGCATTTGAGAGCCAAAAAATTGACACGCTCTTTGCTGGATGAAATTGAGGGAATTGGCGAGAAGCGTAAAAAACTCTTGCTCTCCGCTTTTCAATCTTTAGAAGAGCTTCGGGATACGCCGGTTGAGATTCTTTCCCGGATCGACGGCATGAACCATGGGACAGCTAAACGGGTGATTGATTTTTTGCAGTCCAAAGTGCTCTAAAACCTGTTCTGGCAAGGGTTTGACAGTTTCGGTTCTTACTGATACACTACCACTCTATGTTTCCCCTTATTTTTGAATTTAGAGAAAGGTTGATATGCAGGAAAGAATTGAAGCGCTGACAAAGTCGCTGGAACAAGTCCGATTGAAACTCCAAGAGATACGGGGGTATCTTTGACCTCGATCAAAAGGAAAAACAAATCGCCGCACTAAGCGAAAAAATGTCCCAATCTAACTTTTGGGACAAGCCTACCGAAGCTCAGATAACCATCAATCAACTTAAAACCCTTAAGCGCCTGATTGACCCTTGGAAAAAAGCCCATACGGAAGTAAGCGACTTGAGCGAGCTTTCGAGCCTTGTCGAACGAGATGAAAAGGCTTTAGGAGAACTTGAGGCTGGTGTCAAAAAACTCGAGCATGAAGTTGAAATGCTTGAGTTCCAAAGGCTTCTTTCCGATCCGCTTGGTTCCAATGGAGCCATCGTAAGCATCAACGCAGGAGCGGGCGGGACAGAATCATGCGATTGGGCTCAAATGCTTTCGAGAATGTATTTTCGGTGGGCCAAAGACCATGACTTTGAAATGCAAATGGTAGATTTGCAAGCGGGTGAGGAAGCGGGGACGAAAAGTACCACATTTTTCGTTCGAGGTCCTTACGCATACGGATATTTGAAGGCGGAGTGCGGCGTGCATAGACTTGTTAGAATTTCACCTTTTGATGCCAATAAAAGACGCCACACTTCGTTTGCTTCAGTGGATGTGGTTGCCGAAGTGGAAGAAGAAATCGATATTACGATTAGCGAAAGCGATTTAAGAATTGATACTTACCGGGCCGGTGGGGCGGGTGGGCAGCATGTGAATAAGACATCAAGCGCGGTTCGGCTGACGCATTTACCGACCGGACTTGTGGTGCAGTGTCAGAATGAAAGATCCCAACATCAGAATAAACAGGTAGCGATGAAAATTCTAAAAGCGCGTCTTTATGAACGGAGGCGTGAAGAAGAAGACCAAAAATTGAAAGTACAATATGGTGAGAAGAAAGAAATCGCCTGGGGTTCGCAAATTCGTTCTTATGTTTTCCATCCTTATACGCTCGTGAAAGACCACAGGACGAGTTACGAAACTTCCAATGGACAAGCCGTGATGGATGGGGCTATTGATCCTTTCATCGAAGCTTATTTAAAATATCAAGCCAAAGAAAGATCGAGTCAGTCATGATTGCCAAAATTTTAGGGAGCGGTGGAGCACTGCTTAAAAAACTGGTGGGTTCCAGAAACGACCGGATTTTAAAAAGCATGCAGCCGCTCGTCGATCAAGCTAATTCTTTGGAACCTCAGATAAAGGCGCTTTCAGATGATGCGCTCCGTGCCAAGACAGATGAGTTTAAGAAACGGCTCGCTGAAGGTACTAAGCTTGATGATTTGATTCCAGAAGCGTTTGCTGTTGTCCGGGAAGTAGGGCGCAGAACAATTAATATGCGTCATTTCGATTCCCAGTTAATTGGCGGAATTGCGCTTCACCGCGGAATGATTGCCGAAATGGCAACTGGTGAAGGAAAAACGCTTGTTGCTACACTCCCTATTTATTTAAATGCGCTTACCGGCAAAGGAGTTCACCTGGTTACCGTAAATGATTACCTCGCCAAACGTGACCGGAATTGGATGGGTCCGATCTACGAATTTTTAGGATTAACCGTTGGAGTTATTCAGCATGATTTGCCGCCTCCTGAGAGACAAATCGCATATCGTTCAGACGTTACCTACGGCACCAATAACGAATTTGGTTTTGATTATTTGAGAGACAATATGGTGGCGGGTATCAATGACCGGGTGCAGCGCAAACTCAATTTCGCAATCGTGGACGAAGTGGATTCGATCTTGATTGATGAAGCGAGAACCCCGCTTATTATTTCAGGGCCCGCTGAAGAATCCACCGATAAATATTATCGGGCAAAACGTGCCGCCGATTCGATGAAAGGTCTTCGGGTGACGACGGAATCCGAAGGTAAAGCAAAATCACCTTCCGAACTGATTGCAGAGAATAAAGATGTGGATTATGTCGCTGAAGAAAAATCTCAGACCATTACGCTTACGGAAACAGGAGAAGAAAAAGCAGCCAAATCCATGGGTGTTGAAAATCTTCATGACATGGCTACGATTGAGGAACGCCATCATACGATTGCAGCGCTTAGAGCAAAGGAATTTTATAAGCGCGATGTCGAATATTTAATTAAAGACGGCAAAGTGGTGATTGTGGATGAATTTACGGGCCGCTTAATGCCGGGCAGAAGATGGTCGGATGGACTCCATCAAGCTGTTGAAGCAAAGGAAGGGCTTACGATTGAACGAGAAAATCAGACGCTTGCCACCATTACGTTTCAAAATTATTTCAGAATGTATCAAAAACTTGCAGGCATGACGGGAACGGCAGCGACGGAAGCAGCGGAATTTGACAAAATTTATAAGTTAGACGTTCTCGTTGTTCCAACCAACAGACCTCTCATTCGAACTGATCATGCAGATTGCATTTATAGGACTGAGAAAGAAAAATTTAAAGCTGCGGCCGATGAAATTGCTGAGCTTCACAAACAAGGGCGACCCGTGCTTGTAGGAACCATTTCCATTGAAAAATCGGAACACTTAAGCCGCATTTTGGAGAAACGTGGAATGCCGCACACGGTTTTGAATGCCAAGTACCATGAACGAGAAGCTGAAATTATTGCACGCGCTGGTCAGGAAGCAGCAATTACCATTGCGACCAATATGGCCGGCCGCGGCACCGATATTGTACTAGGGCCTGGAATTGCTCAAAAAGGTGGGCTCCACGTGCTTGGGACCGAACGCCATGAAGCAAGGCGTATTGACAATCAATTGAGAGGTCGTTGCGGCCGTCAAGGCGATCCAGGGTCTTCTAGGTTTTATCTTTCGTTAGAAGATGATCTAATGCGAATTTTTGGATCGGACCGAATTTCGGGTCTCATGCAGCGGCTTGGGATGGAAGAAGGTCAGGAAATCCAGCATCCACTTGTAACGCGTGCGGTTGAGACAGCTCAGAAACGGGTGGAAAGCAGAAACTTCGAAATTAGGAAACACCTGCTCGAATATGACGATGTGATGAACCGTCAGCGCGAAATTATTTACGAAGAACGTAACCGTGTGCTTGAAAGCCCAAGTTTGACCGAACATATTATTGAAATGATCGAAAACGTGGTGGACGATCTAATTGTCACATACATGAATCCTGAAGTCAGGGATGAAGAACGAGATGAAGAAGGGTTTAAAACAGCCTTCCGCTCAAAATTTGGGATCGAACTGAAAGAGGCTTATTTTACGAAAGACACGTTTGACGATTGGCGTGATGAGCTTACTGAAAAAGTAAAAGCTGCTTATCATGCCCGTACCGAAAAGTTTGGCGCCGAGCGCATGAATTTTCTGGAACGTTACCTCATGCTTCAGATTATTGATGCCAAATGGAAAGACCATCTCCGCGCCATCGATGAACTTCGTGAGGGGATTCATCTCCGTGCTTATGGCCAGCGCGATCCTCTTGTGGAATACAAACAGGAATCATTTACCATGTTTGAACAAATGACTTCATCTGTTAAAGATGAAGTCATTGAATTCTTATTTAAGGTTGAAGCTGTGCGCGAAGAGAAGATGACAACAGTGATGAATCCAAGCAAGCAGGAATTTATTCACCCTGAAGCGACTCGCATGCCGGCCGCCCAAGATACTGGTGAAGGGACTATATTACCACCTCAATCTGGTTACTCTGATTTTCGAGGAACAAGTTCTCCTCCGGCTAGTATGAGACCTAGTCAGGAAACACTTCAACCGATTCGGAGAGATCAACCCAAAGTAGGCCGGAACGACCCTTGTCCTTGCGGAAGCGGGAAGAAATATAAGAAGTGCCACGGTACCTAATTTGAGTTTACCATGATGAAAAAGTTTTTAGTTCTACTTATTGCGATGATAATTTTCCCCGGGTCTTTCTGTTTTTCCGGTCTGAGTGATGAGTGGGTTCGAAAAGGGACGGATGCTGCTGTTCAATTGGCGCAGGGAAATGCACAAGGAGCTGCTCATCAAGCAGTTCCTAGTTATTATGCACCACTGGGTCATCAAACTAATCTAAATGCGGGGTTGGGCGGAGTATCTCTCAGGCAAGGGCTCATCCCTTCCTCCGCTTTGAATACGAAATATTTGAATTTTGGCGCTAATTATAATGTTGGCAGCGCTCTCAATTTTAATGGTTCGCCCAATCTTTCGCAAAATGTTCAAGTGACAGCAGGGAATCCTTATCTTTCAAACACCACGACTTTTACACCAAAACTAGGACGAAAGTAATTTAACTTAAGGAGGAGATAAAATGGACAAGAAAGAATTTTATGAAAAGGCAGAGAAGGCATTGAATACAGCATTTGAGACGGCCAAAAAGTCAGCAAAAATTGTAGCTGAAAAAGCGGGAGAAGCCGCCCATGTTACCAAGTTATTGGTCGAAAAAGCGACTCTCGAACACAAGGTGACGAAACAGTTTGCTAGAATCGGCGGACGTGTTTACGAAAAAGCGGCTCATGAGGGGCAAGTTTCAACCGCTCAGGACTCTGAAATTAAAAACCTGATTGAAGAGACGAAAAAACTTGAAACCGAACTTGCTCAAGTAGAAGCTGCATTGGGTCAAGAGAAGAAAAAGAAACCTGTTCAAGTATGACAAAGCTTAAAAAGAGGGCGGCGGGTTTAGCTTATTTCTAAATGTTGATTGAGATGAATTGATGTTCTTTGCCATTGCCTCCGCTCTCTTTTTAATTCTCTCTTTCCCTAAGTTTTCTCTTTGGCCTCTGGCATGGGTTGCCTTTGTTCCCATTTTTTGTTATGTACGCCGCTCAAATCATTTTGGTTGGGCGTTTTTTTATTGTTGGGTCTTCGGTTTTTTATTTTTCTTTGCTACATGGGAGTGGTTGAGGCACGTTAGCTATTTTGGCTGGATTTTTCTGGCAGCTCTCTACGCTTTTTATTTCGGTTTTTTTGGAATTCTCACTTATTGGTTTTGGAGACGTAGCCTTTTCCTTCTTTCCGTTTTTGTGCTTCCTTGTGCGTGGGTGGTTTTAGAATGGATCCGTACGGAAATTCCGGTTTGGGGTTTTGGTTGGAATCTACTCGCTTATAGCCAATCCGCAAGATTCGAAATAGCAAGTTTTGCTAATCTTTTTGGGGCTTACGGGGTTTCTGCGCTTATTATTCTGGGGAACCTCTCCATTTTTTTTGTTCTTCAATTGGTAACGACACGAAAAAGAACAGAAATCTTTACAGCTCTCTTTTCTGTGACGTTCTTCGCTTTAATTTTAGGTCTTCATCTTAATTACCAAACTGCTCACAAACCGTTTCAAGAAACCCAATCATTTATTCGAACCGCTGTCATTCAAGGCAATATTCCTCAGGAGGGGAAGTGGGACCCTCAAAATAGATCCGCCATCCTTGACACTTATGAAAAATTGAGCCGTTTCGTTGGATATGATAAAAAACTTGATTTGATTATTTGGCCCGAAGCTGCATTTCCAGGTTATCTAAATCTGGACCGTGAACACGAGCGGGTGTTTCAACTTGAAGAAGAACTTGGAATTCCAATTCTTCTTGGAAGTCCTCACCTTGAACCGTCGACAGGCGGTCCAGAAATTGCCTATAACAGCGCTTATTTGATTGATTACAGAATGTCTCTTCAAGACCGTTATGACAAAGTTCGTTTGGTTTCATTTGGTGAATATGTTCCGTGGCGCGGATTTTTTGGGCCTCTGGGTATCGAACGGTTTGCCTATTCGCTTGGCGTCAGTGATTTTATAGCAGGGAAAGAAGTTAAAGTTTTTTCGCTCAAATCAAAAACAGAACACCGTTTCTCGGTTTTAATTTGTTTTGAAGATACTTTTCCATACCTTGCAAGGCAAGCAGTGGATAAAGGCGCTCAATTTTTGATTGTAATTACCAATGATGCTTGGTTTTCAAAAAGCGCCGCAGCTTACCAACATCTTCAAGCCTCCATTTTTCGTGCCATTGAAAATAGTGTACCTGTAATTCGCTCAGCCAATACGGGTGTTTCCGCTTTCATTGATAGTCAAGGCGAAGTTCTTGATCGTGTAAAGGACAAGCACGGCCATGACACGTTTATTGCGGGAGGACTTGTCCGCTCTATTTCACTTGGTAGTCCGAAAACATTTTACCGCGAGAGAGGTTATCGCTTTCCGCTTTATTGCTTGATTTTTGTTTTGGCGAGTCTTATTCTCACGTTGCCGGTAAGCGTAAGGAGTGAGCATGATTAAAGGTGTTGGAACTCTTAAGGGAATGGAAAATTTCGCGAAGCGTTTTCCGGAAGCTTCCAAAGCGGGTCATTTTCGAAAAGTCGGGGGAGCAGCTTTTTCTTCCATTGGGCTTGGGACTTATCTGGGAGATATGGACGACGCCACAGATCAAAAGTCCTATCAGGCGACAGTTCAATGCGTTAAGAGCGGTGTCAATGTGATTGATTCAGCCATTAATTATCGCGGTCAGCGCAGTGAACGCGTGATTGGAAAAGTCCTTCACGATTTAATCGAACATAATAAACTTGCCCGAGAAGAAATCTTTCTTTCTACGAAAGGGGGGTTCATTCCTTTCGATGCAGATTATCCGAGTAATCCGGCCAATTATTTCGCTGAAAATTATATTGATCCTGGAATTTTAAAAGAAGAAGAGGTTGTTCAAGGTTGTCATGCCATGACGCCAAAATATTTGGATAATCAACTTGAAAGAAGCCTTCGAAATTTGGGTGTGGACACGATTGATCTTTATTACATCCACAATCCGGAAACACAGCTGGAAGAACTTGCTGAAGACGAGTTTTATGATCACTTAAAAAAAGCATTTTTGCTTTTAGAAAAAAAGGTGGAGGAAGGTAAAGTTAAAATGTATGGAACGGCAACTTGGAATGGTTTTCGAATTCCCCATGAATCAAAAGGTTATCTTTCGCTAAAGAAAGTAATTGAAGCGGCCATTCATGCGGGTGGTGAGAGGCATCATTTTAAGGCCATTCAACTTCCGTATAATTTAGGAATGTCGGAGGCGTTGACCAACCAAAATCAACCATGGGAAGGTGAGGCGGTTTCAGCAATTGAATTTGCAAGGCGCGCAGGTTTACTTGTTTTTACGAGCGCTTCACTTCTTCAAGGCCGCTTGGCCCAACGCACCCCGGATAAAATTCGTTCCTTACTTCCAGAATGTTCTTCTCAAGCTGCTTGCGCTCTACAGTTTGTACGCTCAACTCCTGGTGTTACCACAGCCCTTGTGGGCATGAAGTCCCTTTCCCATGTGTCTGAAAATTTAAACCTCGCTCAAGTTCCGCTACTTAACGAGGAAGCTTTCACCAACTTGTTTGCCAGCCATCCCTAGGCCCCTTTTCAGCTGTAACTGCTTTTAAAATAATCACTTAGATTAAATGGTTTCATTTTGACACTATTGGCTTAGTGTACTATAATTATAAGCTTCGAAGTTATAGAGAATTAAAACCTTAATCTTTATTCGTAAGTCCTTGTAACATAAGGAATTTCGGTGGAAGCTATTTCCGAAGTTTTAAAAGAGCGGCTTGATAAAATCAAAGAGCTCAAGTCCAAGGGGATTGTTTTATACCGTGATCAGTTTGAACCAACTGATTCAATTCAAACCCTCCTCGAACCTTTCCAAGAAGGCAAGCACGTTAAGATTTGCGGTCGAATGATGACCCGCCGCGTTCATGGCAAAAGCGCCTTTGCTGATTTAAAAGATGACACGGCAAAAATTCAAATCTATGCCAAGTATGATGTTTTAGGCGAGAAAGACTTCGGGTTGTTTGAATTGCTGGATTTAGGCGATATTTTGGGAATCGAGGGCACGCTTTTCATCACTCAGAAAGGCGAGAAGACTGTCAAAGTTGAGCACTTTGCTGTTCTTTCTAAAATCGTCCAGATTCTTCCGGAAAAATGGCACGGTCTTAAGGATGTTGAAGCCCGCTATCGTCAACGTTATCTCGATTTGATTATGAATGATGAAGCGCGAGGCGTTTTTCAGAAGCGGAGCAAAATCATTCAATCGATTCGCAGTTTCTTAGATGAACGCGGTTTTATCGAAGTAGAAACTCCGATGATGCAACCGATTCCGGGCGGCGCGCGCGCTCGTCCGTTCGTGACGTTTCACGAAACACTTCATACCAATCTTTATCTTCGCGTGGCTCCGGAACTTTATCTCAAACGGCTTTTGGTTGGCGGTTTTCCAAAAGTGTATGAGATTAATCGTAATTTCCGGAATGAAGGAATCTCAACGAAACATAATCCTGAGTTTACGATGCTTGAGCTTTATCAAGCGTATGCGGATTATCATGTGATGATGAATTTGACGGAAGAACTTATTGCCATATTGGTACAGAAACTGTGTAAAAATGAAACATTGCCTTTTGGCGAATACACCCTTAATTTCAAACGTCCGTGGAAACGAGTCGCATTTTACGATGCGCTTAAGGAGAAAAGCGGCCATGATTGGCGAAAGGGGAATATTAAGGAACTTGCCAAGAAAGTTGGCATACCGCTTGATCAATACTCAGAAGATGTGGACATTTTAAATGAAGCGTTTGACCGATTTGTTGAGCCAAGTCTGATCGATCCGACCTTTGTGATTGATTATCCAGCGCTGACTACGCCTCTTGCAAAACGAAAAGAAGACGATTCAGAGTTGGTAAACCGGTTTGAACTTTTTGTCGGGCGGCTTGAATTGGCAAATGCTTTTTCGGAACTGAATGATCCTTTCGAACAGCGTGATCGACTTATGAAACAAAGAGAAGTGATTGGAACCGAGAAAATCTTAGATGAAAATTTTTTGAACGCGCTTGAATATGGAATGCCGCCCGCAGGTGGGCTTGGAATTGGAATTGACAGATTGGTGATGTTGTTAACAAATTCTACATCCATCAGAGATGTGATTTTGTTTCCACAGTTGAAACCTGAAAAATGAAATTTGAATATTTTATAGCAACTAGATATTTGCTCAAAGGTAGGAGGCATGGCTTCGTGTCTTTAATTGCCATGATTTCTATTTTGGGCGTAGCCGTTGGCGTAATGGCATTGATCGTGGTTTTGGGGGTGATGAGCGGTTTTGACCAAGAACTGAAAGCTAAGATCGTAGGCGTTCAACCGCATGTTGTTTTAGAAGCTGTAGGAGGAATTGAAAATCAAGAGCAGGTAGCTGACACGATTAAGTCGCTTAACGTTTCTGAAATTATCTCAATTGCTCCTTATGTGCAGGGGCAGGGAATTATTCGTTCGCTGCAAAGCGCTGTGGGCATAGTGATTAAAGGTATCGATCCTGACCGTGAGCCTATGGACCTTTTTAAGAAGCACTTGAAGTTTGGAGCGCTTGAATTTAATGACATTACGCTAACTCATAATGACAAAACCCGATCTGTCGGGCGAGTCGTATTGGGAGAAGAACTGGCACATCGTTTGCGCGTTGCGGTTGGTGATGTGGTGACAGTGATATCGCCCGCATTTGATGAAGATCCGATCCACGCGATCAAGCGTGCTAAGAGCGTTTCTTTTGTTGTTTCCGGTATTTTTCGGCTCGGGATGAATGATTTTGATTCGGGTTTGATTCTCGTCAATTTGAAACAAGCTCGATCCCTTTATCAGCTAGGAAATCGAGTGACGGGAATGAGCATTCGCTTGAGTGATGTTAATTTGGCAGATCAGGTTAAAACGTCCATTCAAGGGCGTTTCGGAACCGGTTATGTGGTTCGGAGTTGGGTGGATTTGAACCGGACCTTTTTTAGAGCGCTTCAAGTTGAGAAAACAGTGATGACCATTTTGTTATCGCTCATCATTTTGGTCGCCGCGTTTAATATTGTTTCTACTTTGATTATGGGTGTGATGGAGAAGACAAAGGATATTGGAATTATGCGGGCTCTTGGCGCGCCGCGCAGAGCAGTGAGAAGAATTTTTTTATTTCAAGGGGTTGTGGTAGGACTTTTGGGAGTAGTATTTGGTTCTTTAGCAGGGCTTGCACTTGCTTACAATCTAAATCCTGTGTCTGATTTTTTGGAACGGACGTTCGGAATTTCTGTTTTTCCGAGTGATATTTATTATTTTGACCGGATTCCGGTAGAAGTTAATTTTCACGATGTAATTTTGGTGGTTATTTTCGCTTTAATCATGTCACTTTTCGCCGGACTTTATCCAGCTCATTACGCTTCCAAACTTGATCCAATTCAAGCATTGCGGTACGAATAATGTTGAAGGCGATAGGTCTGGAAAAAGATTATGAAGGGCCGCATGGAAAACTCCGCATCCTTCGCGGTATAGACTTGGAGCTAGAAAAGGGGGATATGACCTTTATCATCGGCCGCTCGGGTGCTGGAAAGTCGACCTTACTTCATCTTTTAGGAGGTTTAGATCGTCCAACGCGTGGAACAATTGAATTTCAGGGAGATGAACTTAGCATTTTAGATGAAGAATCTCTCACAGAATACCGAAATAAAAGAATAGGCTTTGTATTTCAATTTTATCATTTATTGCCCGAGTTGACTTTAAAGGAGAATGTAGAACTTCCGAGTTTAATTAACGGGAAACGTAAGCCCAAGCGGGCTGATGATCTTTTGAAGCGTGTTGGTTTGTGGGAAAGGCGCGATCATTTACCAAACGAACTTTCAGGCGGGGAAAAACAGCGGGCTGCCATTGCGAGATCGTTGATTAACGAACCCGATCTTGTTTTTTGTGATGAGCCGACCGGGAATTTGGATGATGAAACCGCAGAATCAGTCCATCAATTGATTTTAGAGTTGAATCGGGAAGGACAAACGTTTTGCATTGTGACGCACGAAGAAAGTTTTTCTCAAAAAAGCAATCGAATTTTTAGATTACATGAGGGTGTTATTCACGCAGTGAAAAGGAGTTAAACCATGGCTATCAATCGGAGCAGTTCACATAAAAAGAAACTGACACAAACCGCACAATCCGAACTTCTTATTTATTTGGATGGGGAGTTTGTGCCGAAGAGCGAAGCCAAGATTTCCGTGTTCGATCACGGTCTTCTTTATGGGGACGGTGTTTTTGAGGGAATCCGTTCTTACAACTGCCTTGTTTTTAAATTGAAAGAACATTTAACTCGGTTACAAGAGTCAGCTCACACGATCATGTTGGGCCTCCCTCTGAACTTAGAGGAAATGACCGATGCGGTGGTTGAAACTCTGAAGCGAAATCATCTTCGTGATGCTTACATTCGTGTAGTGGTGACGCGCGGCGTGGGTGATTTGGGTTTAGATCCTGCTAATTGTAAAGCTCCGAGCATGTTTATCATCACGGATAAAATTATTCTTTACCCAGAATCGTTTTACCGGAATGGAATGGAGATCATTACAGTTCCGACGGTGAGGAACTTGCCTGAGGCGATTAACCCAGCGCTCAAGACGCTTAATTATTTGAACAATATCATGGCTAAAATCGAAGCGAAGAATTCAAATTACCAGGAAGCTTTAATGCTGAACCATCAGGGTTATGTGGCTGAGTGTACAGGTGATAATATTTTTATCGTGAAAAATGGAATTGTTCAAACACCTCCGGCTTATCTGGGTGCGCTTCGCGGAATTACGCGGCAAGCTATTATGGATCTTGCGCTCAGAAATGATATGCCGTGCCAAGAACGAGTTTTAACACGTCACGATCTGTACAATGCCGATGAAACTTTCCTAACAGGCACTGCAGCCGAGGTGGTTCCGGTGGTTAAGATTGACGGCAGGCGTGTTGGGTCCGGGAAACCCGGTAAAATTACAAGGAAGCTTATGAGCTCTTTCCACGACCTTACCAGGAAAGACGGCGTCAGGTACACTTTATAATAGAGTAAGCGAATAGGTGACGCATGGTATGTAACGTTTGTGGACAAAACGAAGCAACCATTCATCTGACTGAAGTTTTGAACAATCAGATGGTAGAGGTCCATCTTTGTGAAAGCTGTGCCGAGCAGAAAGGCACAGACTTTAAAGTTCATTTTGATTTCAACAAGCTTCTAGCCAGTTTAGGAGATATTGGAGTTGATTTAAAATCCGAACGTGCGACAAAAGTAAGTTGCAAAGATTGCGGAATGACATACGAGGAATTTGGACGAACGGGACATTTAGGCTGTTCCAATTGTTACCAGGCATTTGAGAAACTATTAATTCCTTTGATTAAGCGAATTCAGCGCGATGTGCATCATGTTGGGAAAATCCCAGCTCAGGTGCCTGGAGAAGTGAAGCGGACGCTTGAGTTAAGGGAACTTCAAGATCGGCTTCGAAAAAGTATTCAGACGGAAACTTTTGAGGAAGCGGCGAAGATTCGCGATCAAATTCAACAGATTGAAGAAAAGCTGAAAAAAGGACCGAAGAAACAAAAGTAATCCTATGGCCAAGGCAAGTGTCATTGATCAATTTTTAGCTTCGACGTGTGAATGGCTCCGAGGGACGGGCCCGGAAAGCGATATTGTGTTGAGTTCCCGGATCCGCCTCGCGCGAAATCTTACAGGATTTCATTTTTCAGAAAAGTTAGAATCAACCGAGCAACAGCATCTTATTGAAGAAGTCGAAAAAGCGATTGGAAATACGGCGCTTCTTAAAGATTCATATTTTTTGGAATATAAAGATTTAAAAGATTTGGACCGCCAGTTTCTCCTGGAGCGGCACTTGATCAGCAGGGAACATGCGACTGAAAAGGGAGAAAAAGCGCTCGTCGTTGCCAAGAACGAAGTCGTGAGCATTATGGTGCTTGAGGAAGATCACCTGCGAAGTCAGGTGTTTCAATCAGGTCTTAACTTAGTCGAAGCCTGGCGGCTCATGGACAAGATTGATACGGCACTTGAAACCAAGCTGCCCTTTTCTTTTCATCAGAATCTAGGTTATTTAACAGCGTGCCCTACTAATGTAGGGACCGGCCTTCGGGCGTCCTGCATGCTTCATTTGGCAGGTTTGATGATGACGAAACAGGTCAATAAAGTTTTACAGGCGCTTTCGAAACTCAATTTAGCCGCCCGCGGATTTTTTGGCGAAGGGACTCAAGCAAGCGGAAATTTTTTCCAATTTTCAAATCAGCTGACGCTTGGTCAGCAGGAATCTGAAATTGTAGACAGTTTGGAGCGGGTGATGAGACAAATTATTGAGCATGAGAAGGAAGCGCGTAATCATTTGCTTGAAAAACGACGTGGGAAATTGGAAGATCAAATTTGGCGCGCAGTAGGCACTTTGAAATCTGCGCGTCTGATATCAAGCATGGAAGCACTTGGGCTTCTTTCTTTGATGCGTTTGGGAATTGACCTTGGTTTTATTTCTAATCTCAGCAAAGCGAATTTAAACGCACTTTTTTTATTCACTCAACCAGCACACCTTCAAAAGTTGAGCGGAACTGATCTTAATGCGTCCGAACGGGATCAGAAACGGGCAGAACTTTTGCGGACTCGTTTGAAGGATGTCGAGCTAGCCTAATTATTAGAGAGGAGTTTGTTATGTTTGACCGTTTCACGGAACGTGCACGAAAAGTCATTATTCTCGCTAAAGAAGAAGCGAAACGTTTTAATCATGATTATATTGGGACGGAACACATCCTTCTGGGTTTGATTAAAGAAGGAGAAAGTGTGGCGGCCGCCGTCCTCCAAAATTTAGGGCTATCTTTGGATACAATCCGTCTTGAAGTTGAAAAATTGGTTCAATTTGGACCAAGTACGATTGTTTCAGGAGATATTCCGTTTACGCCGAAAGCGAAGAAAGTGATTGAGCTTGCCATGGATGAGGCAAGGCGTTTGGGGCATAATTATATTGGAACGGAACATCTTCTCCTTGGCCTTATCAAAGAAGGTGAAGGGGTAGCAAGCCACGTTTTGATGAATGTGGGGCTTGATTTAAATAAGGTGCGCTCGGAAGTGATTAAACTTTTAGGTTCTTCGGCACCTTCACAAGGAGGTGGCGGTATGCAAGGCGGAACAGGTACAGCGAAAGGAAGTAAGACAAAAACTCCTGCGCTGGACGCCTTTGGCCGTGACCTATCAGCAATGGCCCGAGCGGGAAAATTGGATCCTGTTGTTGGCCGCGCAGATGAAATTGAACGTGTGCTTCAAATCTTAGCCCGCAGGACCAAAAATAACCCCGTTCTTTTAGGAGAAGCCGGTGTTGGCAAAACCGCAATCGTGGAAGGGCTTGCTCAAAGAATTGTGTCTGGCGATGTGCCGGAGGCATTGCTCGACAAAAGAATTGTCGTATTGGATTTAGCGTTGATGGTTGCAGGTACAAAATACCGTGGTCAATTTGAAGAGCGTATTAAAGGCGTGATGGATGAAATCCGCCGCGCAGAGAATGTGATTATTTTTATCGATGAGCTGCACACCTTAGTAGGTGCCGGAGGAGCGGAAGGGGCGATTGACGCATCAAATATTTTGAAGCCTGCGCTTTCTCGTGGTGAAATTCAGTGTATTGGCGCCACGACTTTGGATGAATATCGTAAATATATCGAAAAGGATGCGGCGCTTGCCCGCAGGTTCCAAACGATTAATGTAGATCCTCCGACCGTGGACGAAACCATTTTAATTTTGAAAGGTTTGCGCGATCGATATGAGGCTCACCATCGCGTGAAAATTACAGATTCAGCTTTGGAAGCGGCTGCAAAAATGTCAGATCGTTATGTTAGCGGCCGATTTCTTCCGGACAAAGCGATTGATTTGATTGATGAGGCTGGTTCTAGGGCGCGGCTTTCTGTGACTCGGCTACCAAAAGATTTGAAGAAGCTTGAGGCGAGCATTGAAGAATTCAAAATGGAAAAGGAAGCAGCTATTAAGGGCCAGGATTTTGAAAGGGCGGCCAAGCTTCGTGATGAAGAACGGAAGGCGAAAGAGGAACTTGCCAGAATTAAGAAAAGCTGGAAAGAAACCAAATCAGAAGTTGAAATCGAAGTGGGAGAAGAAGACATCGCCGTAATCGTTTCTAAAGTAACCGGTGTTCCGCTCCAGCGGCTTGAAGAAAAAGAGCAAACACGGCTTCTTCGAATGGAAGATGAGCTTCATAAACGCGTGATTGGGCAGGATGAAGCGATCAAAGCAATTGCCCATGCTGTGAGACGTTCGCGTTCAGGCCTCAGAAATCCAAAACGTCCGATTGGAAATTTCATTTTTCTGGGACCTACTGGTGTGGGTAAAACATTGCTTGCCCGGGCTCTCGCTGAATTTATGTTTGGTGACCAAGATGCAATGATTCAGATTGATATGTCTGAATACGGAGAGAAGTTTAATGTTTCACGGCTTGTTGGAGCACCTCCTGGATATGTAGGTTATGAAGAGGGCGGTCAACTTACGGAGAAGGTCAGAAGACGGCCTTACTCCGTGATTTTGCTGGATGAAATCGAAAAGGCACATCCCGACGTCTTTAATATTTTGCTCCAAGTAATGGAAGAAGGGCGCCTTACAGATTCATTTGGCCGAAGAGTGGATTTTCGAAATACGGTTTTGATCATGACATCCAATATTGGCACGGACCTTTTAAAGCGGCAGGGGGATCTCGGTTTTAAAACCAAAGAGAAAGATGAAAGTTACAACACGATGAAGGATAAATTTCTTGAAGAAACCAAGAAATTTTTCAGGCCAGAATTTTTAAACCGAGTGGATGACACTATTGTCTTTCACCAGCTGGACCGCAAGGATTTGGAAAAAATCATTGAAATCGAGCTCGGTGAAGTCATGGAGCGAATGAAAGATAAGAAGATGGAACTGATCCTAAGTTCTGAAGTGCTCAAGTTTTTGATCGACAAGGGCTACGACCCCACGTTTGGGGCACGACCTTTGAAAAGAACGATTCAAAAGTACATTGAAAACGTTTTGGCTGAGGAAATTTTGGGAGGAAAGTTCAAAGAAGGTGACAAGGTCAAAGCGATTTTAAAAGGCGAATTCATTGTGTTTGAAAAAGCTTCCTAAACGGGAAGCGAACGTTCATTTTTATAACTTTTACGGCGGAACATGATACGAAATCTACTGGCCGCACTCGTCATTTGCGGGATCATTGTGTTTTCTTTTTTTCAATTTTATCATTTTTTGAAAGGGAGAATTGCAACTGCAGATCTCAAGGCGGTTACAGAAAAAAGAATCGGCGCTTTTCTAAAAGCGCCCGTTCATGTGGACCACATCAGCGTCGGGCTCCTCAAGCATATTTCGCTAAGCGGCCTTTCGATCAAACAAACCCAAAAAGGGCTTCCTTTTTTGATTGGAGCTAAGCAAATTGTCGTCCGTTACGATTTATTGAGTTTTCTAAAACGCAATTTTCGCATTCCAACTGAAATCTTTTTGGATACCCCAAGTTTGACGCTACAAGCACTTCGATCCTCCGGCGCTCTTTTTGACGCAAATCTTTTGAAGTCAGAGCGCGGAATTTTGACGCGTTTTGAGTTTGAAGGCGGCGAACTCCAATTGCCTTGGTTTCGTGCCGATCAAAAACTTCGTTTGGCTGAAATTGAAGGGCGAGCCACTCCCAAAAAAGGCGACTTGTTTGATGTGCGGTTCAAATCCCGCCTGGCCGATGTAGCCTCCGGTTCTGTTTTGGCTTATGGAGAAGTTGATCCAAACAAGAAACAATATCATCTTGAAGTTGCCTTGTCGAATGTCGCATTTTCCGAGGTCAGTCAAATTCCGATGACCCGCTTGAACGGCACGATTGAAATTGAAAATGATACCGTTCGGATCCGAAAAGCTCAATTTTTATTGCGGGGCATTCCTTGCGAAGTGTCTGGGGAAATAGAAAACGTATTTTCTGAAAAACCGGTTTTTGCGCTTTCCGTCCAGATTCAAGAAGGCAAATTTCCAATCCAATCGGATATCCATATTAATTTCAAAGAAGAATCTGTTTCCGGAGCGCTTCATTTCATGGGTTTGCAATATCAGTTTTCAGGCTCCGTTACGGGTGAACCTTCTCATTTTCAAATTCACAAGCTTTTCATCAACGATTTGTATCAAGCTTCCGCTCAGTTCGATTTGAAAAAGGGCACTTTTCGGATTGAAGCCAATCGGAAGGATAAGACAAGACGCCTGGGGCTTGATTTTTCACTGGCGAAATTCGAATGGCAGGCAGCCCTCAGGCTTGATCATTTCAACTTGTTTGGTTTCGATTTGGTAACTTATGCATTGATTAACTTAAAACCATTCGAAGAAACATGGCAAAAAGGAGTTCACATTTTTGAAGCAACCGTCGCAACTGAATATTTGATTTTCCAACATCAACCTCTTCGGGATTTCAAAGTTAGTGCCAAGATTTCTGTGGAAGGGATTAATGACATTTTAGCTCATTGGGGAAATGTCTCTGAACTTCGCGGCAAGATTTCGTTTGGTCGTGTTCCAGAAGGAAATCTAACCTTACAAGCAGGCCCGCTTCCTTTAAATGAAATTCAATCATTCGGGACTCATCCGCTTCCACTTTCCTTCGATGGAATTTTTGAGGGCAAGTTGGATGTAACAGGAGCGCTTGAAGCTCCCAGTTTGAATGGCGCGTTTACCATTGCCAAGGGTACCGTAGGAAGTCTTCAGTATGACCGCGCCATCATCAATTTTTCAGGCCAGCTCCCTTACTTGATCTTGAAAGATTCAAAAGTGTGGAAGGGGAAGAATAGTTTTATATTGAAAGGTGGTTTTGATTTCAGACTTCATAATATTTTTGAAGGCGTGCAGGTTGATAATTCAGAGCATATCGTGATTTGGAAAGGTTTAGAATTAAACAGTGAGCTTCAAGATTCAAGTCTTTCAGCCGGACGAGGAGCATCGGGACGAGCTCGCTCAGAATTAAGAGATGGGAATACGAATCTTTCCAAAATGGAAGCAGATTATCAATTGGGAGAGCGGACAAGTTTGCATGTAACGGCTGAGGAAAACCAAGCTAAAAAAGAATATTTAACCATTGGACCAAAAGTCAAGTTCTAAGAACTTTTATGCATAAAATCCCGTTAATGCATCTTCGAAAAATTGCGGATGTCCAGCAATGGTTGGGCAATTTTGGCAGGCAAATGCTTGAGTTTTTAGAAGGTGCCGGCGAAATTTCCATCTTTTTTTGGCGGTCTTTGGTTGCTACTACGTCCACTCCGCTTCGGTGGAAAGCGACTTTAGAACAAGCTTACAAAATTGGCGTAGCGTCCTTGCCCCTTGTGATGATGACATCTTTGTTTACAGGAATGGTGCTGGCGCTCCAATCTTCTTATCAATTGAGGTTGTTTTCAGCAGAGCAATTTACATCGGATCTGGTTGCTCTTTCGATTACGAGAGAACTGGGCCCTGTTTTGACGGCCATGATGGTTGCGGGACGTGTGGGAGCTGCTATGGCAGCAGAGCTTGGTACGATGAAAGTAACGGAGCAAGTTGATGCGCTTAAAGCGCTTGCCACGGACCCGGTTCGTTACCTTGTTGTTCCTCGTTTTCTCGCTTCAATGGCCATGCTGGTTTTACTTACGATTTATTCAGACTTAGTCGGTATGGTTGGAGGTTATGTCGTCGGAGTTTTTAAATTGGGACTTAGTTCTTATTCGTATTTTAATCGTACGGTTCACGCCCTTGTTTTGAAAGATATATATACAGGATTGATCAAAGCGTTTGTTTTTGGAATCGTCATTTCTACGGTAAGTTGCTATTACGGTTTTAAAGCGAAGGGTGGAGCTGAAGGAGTAGGTCAAGCCACGACAATGGCTGTAGTGATTTCGTTTATTTCTATTATTGTGTTCGATACGTTTTTCACAGCTTTCTTTTATCTTGTTTTTTAAATATGATTGAGATCGTTGATCTTCATAAGTCTTTTGGTGCTCACCAAGTGTTGAGCGGCGTGAATCTCAAAATTGAGACTGGTGAAACCATAGTAATTATCGGGCGTTCCGGTTGCGGAAAGAGCGTCCTACTTAAACACATTATTGGTATTATTAAACCTGACTCGGGAAAAATTTTGATTGATGGAGTCAATGTGTTTGATGTTGGGGAAGACGAAATCAATCATTTCAGGATGCAGATCGGAATGCTTTTCCAGGGCGCTGCCCTCTTCGATTCATTAACGGTAAGAGAGAATGTAGGTTTTTCCCTTTACGAGCATACCCATTTGCCGCTGAATGACATTGATCAGCGAGTTAAGGAAAAACTGAGGCTGGTGGGTTTAGGCGGAATTGAAGATTTAATGCCGTCAGAACTTTCAGGGGGTATGAAAAAAAGAGTTGGGCTGGCACGTGCGATTTGCACAGAGCCTAAAATCGTTCTTTACGATGAACCTACCACGGGTTTGGATCCCATTATGGGGGATGCAATTAATGATTTGATCATTAGAATGCGCGAACGGCTTCGGATTACTTCAATTGTAGTAACTCATGATATGACAAGTGCTTATAAGGTCGGAAACCGGATTGCGATGCTCTATAATGGCAAGATCGTTGGGGTGGGGACGCCTGATGAAATTCGCAATTCCAAAGATCCTTTGATTCAGCAGTTTATTACGGGTTCAGCGCACGGTCCGATTACGCTTGAAGAAAACCGTGATCACTACATGGTTGGGAATCATAACAATAATAATGAAACTTAGGTTTGGCGGAAGTTGGAGGTCTTATGAATAAACCGAAATTTGAAGTGGCTGTTGGATTTTTCGTATTAGTTGGTTTTTTAATTCTTTCTGTGATCGTATTTTTTGTAAGTGGAATTTATTTTTTCAGGCCAGGTTATCATTTGAGCGCTATCTTTGACTACGTCGGAATTATCAATAAAGGTGCACCCGTAAGGTTTTCGGGTGTACGGGTGGGTGAGGTTTCGAAAGTGAGACTATTGAAACCTGCAAATGAAAATGAAAAAGCAAAAGTGGAAATTACTTTCTTTGTAGAGAAAAAGACTGAAATTCGAGATAACTACCAGGTCAGCATTCAGGGAACGCATATTATGAGTGAGCCGCATATTGCGATTACACCAGTTCCCGGAGCAGGGCGGCTCTTGAAGGATGGGGACGTTATCCCAAACGGTATTTCCCCACCCACTTTGGATGATTTAATTAAGCAGGGAGACTCGATTGCAAAGCGTTTTGACAAGCTTCTTGGAAATGTAGGCAGCGCATTTGAGGATGTTGATACGCAGAAGATGCTTCACGATTCTCTTGTTAACATGAATCAGCTTTTAAGTTCCATGAATACCATCACGGTAGGTCAGGAAAAAGACATTCGTGCCATGGTGGGAAATATGAGCCGTATGACGGATGAAATGAGCAAACTCCTGGACCATATCAATAAAGGTGAAGGTGCTCTGGGGAAGTTGATTAAAGAGGATGAAGTTTACAACGATTTACGCGATTTCACTCATGAAATTAAGACGCATCCGTGGAAATTGCTTAAAAAAGGATAGTTCAATTAATGTTGACTTATTTTAACCGTATTAACTTAAATTTTTCAGGTTTTGAGAAAGGCAGGTATGATTCCCATGATTATCTTACTCAGAATTCTAATGATCATCGGTTTTACATTGATTGGTCAGTATGTAGGAGTTCATTATTTTTCAGGAGGATTGTTAACTCAGTTTCCATGGCTTGGTTTCGTTTTAGGTGCGTTGACGGGTTTTGTTGTTATTCTGATTGATTTATATTTCAAACGTTTAAGCGTCCGCAACATTCTTTCCGTTTTGATTGGCGGTACCCTCGGTCTTTGGACCCATTCTTTGCTCATGCAGGTGGTTTACAATTATGCCACTGGAATTCCGCGGGATCAGCTGGGCCAAATCGGCATTATTTCAGCTGCCATTTTTGCCTATTTGGGTGCGATTACCATTTTGCGGGGTCAAGATGAATTCAGCGTGATGCTCCCTTTCGTGAAGCTGACGGCTAAAGGCATTGCTGAGGACATTATTTTGCTGGATACGAGCGTTATCATCGATGGCCGCATTGCGGATATTTGCGAAACAGCATTTTTAGGAGGGAAACTTTACCTCCCTCGGTTTGTGTTGAAGGAACTCCAGTTGATCGCAGATTCATCGGATCCTTTGAAACGAAACCGCGGCCGGCGGGGCCTGGATATTTTAAATCGGATGAAAAAAAATCCCATGATCGAAATCAAAATTCATGAGACTGATTTCGCGGAATTGAATACCGTGGATGCGAAGCTTGTGAAGTTGGGGCAAGAACTCGGCGGCAAGGTGCTCACGAACGATTTTAATTTGAATAAAGTTGCCGAACTTCAAGGGGTCAAGGTCCTCAACATTAATGAATTGGCGAATGCCTTAAAACCAATCGTGATCCCCGGTGAAACGATGCAAGTTCGAATCTTAAAGGAAGGGAAGGAGCAAGATCAGGGCGTTGCTTATTTGGATGACGGAACGATGGTCGTTGTCGATAGCGGCCGGCGCCGAATCGGACAAACCCTATCCGTTACGATCACAAGCGTTCTCCAAACGCAAGCAGGTCGAATGATTTTTGCAAAGCCTACTGATGAGTCTCGTTAGTGTCATTATTCCTGCGGCAGGCCTGGGCTTAAGGTTTCGCGAAAGCGCAAAAAATAAAGTCATACCAAAACTTTATTCCAACCTTGGGGGCCGGTCTTTAATTGCTCATGTTCTGAGCGCTTTTGACGCTTCACCTTCGGTAAGAGAAATGGTGATTGCCATTGAGCCTGGCGGCGAAAAACGTTTTCGTCGCGGGGTTCTCTCTCAAGTAAAAATTAAGAAACCTGTCTTTTTGGTTCGTGGTGGCAAGACCCGCGCAGAGTCTGTTTGGAACGCTCTGAAGCGTGTTTCAAAGAAAAGCGCTTACGTTTGTATTCATGATGCCGCGCGCCCTTTAATTCAGCCGGAATGGCTTACTCATTTGGTGAAAAACCTGAATGGTTGGGATGCAGTCGTTTTGGGGCGGCCTGTCGTTCCGACGGTGAAAGTATTCGACCATACGACAGGTGAAATCAAACGCACGCTTGACCGCACCGAACTTTTCGAAGCCGAAACACCCCAGTTGATAAAGAAAGAAGCGCTGCTCAAATCTTATGAAACGTTAGGTGAGCAAGCTTTTCAATTAACCGACGATGTTTCCTTAATTGAAGCAGTTGGCGGACGCGTCAAAGCCGTAGCGCACTCGGAACCCAATATTAAAGTGACAACTTATTCCGATTTGGTTTTGGTGAGGAACTTAAAAGAAAATAGTGCCATACTTCGTTTTGGGCTTGGTTTTGATCGGCACCGGTTGGTTTCCAAGAGACCTTTTTATTTAGGAGGCGTTCGGATTCCATCAAACGTCGGGCCATTGGGTCATTCCGACGGTGATCCTCTGCTTCATGCAGTGACAGATGCCATTTTGGGAGCCATTGGCGCGGGAGACATTGGTGATTTTTTCCCGAATACGAGTAAACGTTGGAAAAATGTGAAAAGCGAACGGTTTCTTAAAGAAGCAATCGAAATGGCAAAGAAAAAAGGAATCAGGCTTGCTCAAGTGGATGCGACGGTTATTTTAGAACACCCGAAATTAGGAACTTACAAGAAGAAAATCCAGCTTCATCTTGCGAAACTGCTTTCCCTTTCTTCAAATGATGTGAGCATTAAAGCCAAAACCGCTGAAGGGCTTGGCCCCGAAGGAGAGGGAAGGGCCGTTTCCTGCCAGGCTCTGGTCGTTTTACGAAACGAGTAATCTAAAATGAATCCCGTCCGCGTCAGATTTGCTCCGTCTCCCACAGGTTTTCTTCATATCGGAAATATCCGTACCGCTCTTTTTAATTTTCTGTTTGCCCGCCGTCAGAACGGAAAATTTATTTTGAGAGTGGAGGACACTGATCTCAAACGATCGAAACCGGAATATCGGGAAGCTTTAAAGGAAGACCTTCTTTGGATGGGAATCCGCTGGGATGAAGGCCCGGATATTGGTGGAGATTACGGGCCTTATCAACAATCAGAACGGTTGGCCACTTATCAAAAATATGCAAACCAGTTAATTTCGGAAGGGAAAGCCTATTATTGTTATGTGACGGAAGAGGAAACCGAAGATATGAAACGGCTTGCGCGTGCCGAACATAAACCACCACGTTTTGACAATCGCGGCCGCAATTTCACGAAAGAAGAAATCGAGAAGCGGAAAACCAAAGGAATTAAACCAACCGTCCGCTTTAAAATCGAAAATCCACAGCTTAAAATGCATGACCTCATTCGGGGCGACGTTTCATTCAATTTAGATGAGATGGTAGGAGATTTTGTCATTCAGCGTGCCGACGGAACACCTACATTTCATCTCGCTGTTTGTGTGGATGACGGACTTATGAAGGTAACGCATGTCATTCGCGGAGAAGATCATTTATCAAATACCCCGAAGCACATCTTGCTTCTTAAAGCGATGGGGTTTGAACCTCCGCAATATGGACATCTTTCTTTAATTCACGGGGAAGGAGGCGAACCTCTTTCAAAACGCCTTGAATCGGTTTCGGTAAGAGAATTCCGTAAGCGGGGGGTTTTGCCTCATGGGCTTGCCAATTACATTGCGCTCTTGGGGTGGTCGCCGGGCACCAATCAGGAAATTTTCAAATGGGATAAACTTCAGAAAGCGTTTGATATTGCACAAATTAATAAATCCGCTTCGATTTATGATCCGCATAAGCTGGATTGGGTCAATGGTCAGCATTTAAGAGTTTTGACTGATGAAGAATTTTCAAAACACGCTCTGGCTTATTTGAAAGAGCAGAAACTTTTGAAATATGATGAAACGCTTCTTCATAAGATCCTCCCGATTTTCAAAGACAATGTGGAGCGCTTTGACCAGCTTCCGGAACGGCTTGAAATTCTGAATGATAATTTGGCATATGAAAATCAAAGTGTTATTCAAACAGATGAAGCAAAGGAAGTATTCAAGGTTGCAATCAGCTTGCTTCCCGTACTCAAAGGAAATGACGAAACGCTGTTCGATGAGTTCGTGAACAGTCTTAAGCCAAAAGTAAAAGCGAAGGGTAAAAATTTATTTATACCGCTTCGGATTGCTTTAACAGGCAGGGAACATGGTCCGGAACTGAAACGCATTTTCCCCGCATTCGGAATGGAGCGTGTGAAAAAACGCTTCGAACGGGCACTTAACGTATGATTAAATTTTTTGATACTCTTTCCGGCAAACTTAAAGATTTTGATTTGCCCCCCGGCAGTGAAGTCAAAATGTACACCTGTGGACCGACGGTTTATGATTATGCCCACATCGGAAATTTTAGAACGTTTGTGTTTGAAGATCTCCTACGCCGGTTTCTGGAATATAAAGGTTACAAAGTGAAACACGTAATGAACATTACGGATGTGGATGATAAAACAATTGCGGGAGCTCAGCGTGAAGGGAAAAAACTGGAAGATTTCACGACGCATTATACCCAAGCGTTTAATGAGGATTTAAAGACGCTTAATATCCTTTCGCCAACGAAAGAACCGCGTGCAACCGCTGAAATTCAAGCTATGATTTTTCTGGTAGAAAAATTAGTCAAAAATGGCGCAGCTTATGTGAGTGATGGTTCGGTTTACTATCGAGTGGATTCTTTTAAAAATTATGGAAAGCTTTCCAAAAAGGATTTGGCGAAAAATATCAAAGGTGCACGGGTCGACGTGGATGAATATAAGAAGGAAGAAGGTTCAGACTTTGCTTTGTGGAAAAAAGCGAGGGAGGGCGAACCTTCCTGGGATTCTCCATGGGGAAAAGGCCGCCCCGGCTGGCATGTGGAATGTTCGGCCATGAGCATGAAGCACTTGGGTGAGACGATTGATATTCACGCAGGCGGCGAAGACCTGATTTTTCCACACCATGAAAATGAAATTGCCCAATCAGAAGCAGCCACAGGAAAACCCTTTGTGAAATACTGGCTTCATTCAAAACACTTGCTTGTGAACGGCGAAAAAATGTCAAAATCCAAATGTAATTTTTATACATTGAGGGACTTACTTGCGAAAGACTACGATCCGACAACAATTCGACACGCGCTTTTATCCGTTCATTACCGACAGGAACTTAACTTTACGCTTCATAGTTTGATAAATAGTGAAGCGGCAATTATGAAGCTAGATAATTGTTTTGCGTCGCTCAATAGAAATATCAATGACAATGTTGCGGATAATATAGCTCTTTCAAATCTAATCAGGGATGGAATAGAAAAAATTGAAGAGTCACTGAGTGACGACTTGAAAGTTTCAGCGGCTCTAGCTTGGGTTTTTGAGTGTGCGAGAGCCATTAATCGCACTGTAGCTGAACGGAGTTGTAGCACGAAGGATATTAAGGAAGCAGTGACATTTTTTAAGCGGGTTGATGCTTTGTTTGGGTTTGATATTTCTGATGTTGGAGTTCCTCCATCTAACATAACACGTTTATTGGTTGAGCAGCAGACGCTTCGAAAACGTGGAAATTTTCAAGAAGCGACTAAAATACGCGACCAAATTATTCAAAAAGGGTGGTTGGTGAAAGATGGGAAACCAGATGAACTATCAACTGTAAAGCAAAAACGCAGGGCGTGGGATAAATGAAAAAAGGGATTTTTATTACATTTGAAGGCGGGGAAGGGGCGGGGAAAAGCACGCAGATTCATTTTGTCGCTTCCTACTTTAAGAAAAAAAGCCGAAAAGTTTTGATTGTCCGTGAACCGGGCAGCACTCCGATCGGAGAACAAATCCGGGAGATTCTCTTAAATCCGGAAAACGTGGAAATGTCGGTTGAAACAGAACTTTTTCTTTACCTTGCAGCCCGCGTCCAGCTCGTGGATGAAGTGATTCGTCCGGCACTTAAAAAAGGAATTGTGGTGATCAGTGACCGGTTCGAAGATTCAACGATTGTGTATCAAGGATATGCCGGCGGCCTGTCTCTTGCCCACTTGAAGCAAGTTGCGAAAGCAGCGCGCGGTGAAGTGATGCCCGAACTTACGTTTCTTCTTGATCTTGATGTAAAGAAGGGGCTCAAGAGAAGCGGAAGACAGGACCGAATGGAAAAAAAGTCACTCGGTTTCCACGAACAAATCCGGAAAGGGTTTTTGGCGCTTGCGAAACAAAATCCGGGGCGTTTTGTGGTAATTTCAAGTGAGGCGTCCAAACAAGAAGTACAAAAGAAAATTAAGGCGAAATTAGACCATGTCTTCTCCTGAGCTTTTAGATCAAAGAATCTTAAGCCAGCTCTGTAAACAGGTGGAACGCAGAAAATGGGCCACCACCTATCTCTTTATAGGCAAAGAACTTGAGAGAAAGAAAGCGCTCGCCATCGCTTTCGCAAGAGCTCTTAATTGCAGCGATCAACCTTTTCGGGTTTCGTGTGCATGTGCGATTTGTAAAAAAATCGAAGCGGGAAACCACCCCGATGTGAAATGGTACGGAGCGGATGAGGAAGCAAATTCCATTAAAATTTCAGAAGTCCGTGACTTTAGAAATTGGCTCAATTTAAAATCCTTTGAAGGAAAAGTAAAAGTGTTTATCTTTAATCAAGCTGAGCGTTTAACAGCCGAAGCCCAAAACGCACTTCTCAAAAGCCTGGAAGAGCCGCCTCCCGGAAATGTGATTGTCTTTCTCGTGCCGGCCGCAAAGTCGCTTTTTGATACGATTGCATCACGCGCTACCCACATCAAAGTTCCGTCGTTTTCTTCTCAGGCGATTCGTGACCTTTTGATTCAAAGCGGAGCAAGTGAATCCGAAGCGGAATTTTTGGCCCGGATGTCGCAAGGAGATCTGACGCGTGCGAAAGAAGCTTTAGAAAACAAATGGTTCCTAGAAAAAAACAAATGGATTGATGCCCTTCTCAAAAACCCGATTTCTTTTTTGGATGAATTTCACAGTGCATCCCGGGATGAGATTTCCCGCGTGTTTGACTTTCTCATTGAATGGACAAGAGACCTTTTGGTGTTTCGCGCAACCGAGAACTACGATAGCCTTATTCATCTGGATCGGTCAGAACTGATCAGCTCAATTGCTTCCAAACAAGATTTCGAAACCATCTTGGAACTTTTTGAAGAATTAAGCCAAATTAGAAAATCCATTGATGATTATGCCAATCAAAAGCTAGTACTTACACAAACCGAAGTTTTATTGGAACATTTCTACAAATAAATGACAAAACCATTTTATATTACAACGCCGCTTTATTATGTGAATGCAAAACCTCATATTGGGCATGCCTATACCAATATTCTTTGCGATACCTTCGCCCGTTTTCACAAACTTCGGGGCGAAGAGGTATTCTTCATGACCGGAACGGATGAGCACGGAACCAAAATTGATAAAGCAGCGCAGGAATTGGGCAAGGAACCGAAAGTTTATGTGGATGAGATGGTTCCTAAGTTTAAAGAACTGTGGAAACTTCTGGGGATCGAGTACGATTATTTTATTCGAACGACGGATCAAGATCACAAAAAAGCGGTAGCCAACATACTCTGCGATCTTGAAAAAAAAGGAGAAATTTATAAAGCCAGTTACAAGGGCTGGTATTGCGTTCCCTGCGAATCATTTTGGACGAAACTTCAGCTGGCCGAAGGGAAGTGTCCTGATTGTCATCGTGAGGTCCAGGAACTTAAAGAAGAAAATTATTTTTTCAAACTTTCCAAGCATCAGGATTGGCTCATTCGGTATATTACGGATAACCCTAATTTTGTCCGCCCCGAAATGAGAAAGAACGAAATCCTAGGGTTCCTGCGTCAGCCGCTTGAAGATCTTTGCATTACACGGCCTCGTGCGCGCCTGGCATGGGGAATTGATTATCCCACTTCGAAAGATCACGTGGTTTATGTTTGGTTTGATGCGCTGATTAATTATGTAAGCGGCGTTGGTTTTACGATGGATGAGAAGAAATTTAAAAAACTTTGGCCCGCTGATGTTCATATCGTCGGAAAGGACATTCTCCGTCATCATACGGTTTATTGGCCCATCATGCTTAAAGCAATGGGAGTTGAAATGCCCAGGACCATTCTCGCACATGGCTGGTGGACGATGGCGGGTGCGAAAGTCTCCAAATCAAGAGGGAATGTAGTTGATCCCATAGAGCTTTGTAAGAAATACAGCGTGGATGCATTCAGGTATTTTCTTCTTCGGGAAGTAACACTTGGCTTAGACGGAGCGTTTTCTGAAGATCTGTTGGCCGAACGTTACACAAGCGATCTTGCCAATGATTTGGGAAACCTTTGGTTCCGTTTGGCCTCTATGCTCGAAAAGTATTTCTCCAGAGCAATTCCTAAGAGCCAAACTTTATCTAAGACGGATCCGCTTATTGAAAGTGCTTGGAATCTTTTTGGTAAGGTAGATCAGGCCATGCAACAATATGACCCTCGTGAAGCTCTTGCCGCTATTTGGCAGGTGATTACGCTTTGTAATCGGTTTGTCGAAGAAAAGAAGCCATGGGTGCTTGCCAAAGATCCAGCCAAAAAAGAGGAACTTGCCCAGGTTCTTAAGAACCTTGCTGAATGCGTTGCGCACGTTGCCGTTTTACTGCATTCTTTTCTACCAGAAACCGCTAAGAAAATACTCGAAAGGCTTCATTTGCCCGTAGATTGGAACATAGCTAATCCCAATGATTTTGCGAAACCTTTCCTTAAGGAAGGAGTAATGGTTGAGCGCGGAGAAGTGCTGTTCCCGCGGCTGGATGAGGAAAAAGTAGTGAAATGAATTTTGTTGATACGCACGTCCATCTCCACTTCCCGGATTTTCAGGTTGATTTCAAAGAAGTCGTCGAACGGGCCAGGCAGGCAGGGGTCCGGTTTTTTGTCAATGTCGGAACGGATCTTAAATCTTCAAGAGAAGCTATTGCGATCGCAGAAAAATATGACTTCGTGTACGCCACGGTTGGAATTCATCCGCACGATGTTGAGCGGGCAACTCCGGAAGATATGTGCCAGTTGGCAGGGCTCGCCAAACACCCAAAGGTGGTTGCGATCGGGGAAGTGGGACTTGATTTTTACCGGAATTTATCGCCCGAAAACGTGCAGCGAAAATTAATCGTTCAGTTTTTTGAAATGGCGAAACAAGCCAACTTACCGCTTGTCCTTCATATTCGGGAAGCTTACGAAGCCATGATTGAGCTTTTGAATGCGCATGTTACGCCACCAATCCGGGCGGTGAGTCATTGTTTTTCCGGAAACCGGGAAATCATGGAAATTCTCGTTGAACTCGGCCTTTTCATTTCTTTTGCGGGCCCGGTGACGTATAAGAAAAATGATGCTTTGCGCGAAGCAGTTCAGGCCTGCCCAGAAGATCGGCTCTTAATCGAAACGGATGCGCCGTTTTTAGCGCCTCAGGCCCATCGGGGGAAGCGGAACGAACCGGCTTTCATGATGGAAACGGCACGCTTTATTGCGGAGCTTAGAGGGATTTCAATTGAGAAATTGAGTCAAATTATTTCACGAAATTCAGAAACTCTTTTTGCGAGATCCTTCTCAGATAAGTCATGAAATCTTTCTTAACTGAAATCATAGAGCTCTTTCGGAAGGAAAAACTTTATTCTCTCCTCCTGAGTCTCATTTTTATTTTTTATATCACTGTTTTCTTTATTCACAAAACTGAAACGAAAAAGAATCACGTCCACAACAAAAATAGACAGCAGATTGAAGCTCTGCTTCGGGCGGCTCCACAAAAAGCTGAAATAATTGAAAAGCGCCTTTCAAAACGGCCCGTGCTTTGGTGGATGACTCAAATATTCACGTATTTTTTTGTTTGTGCTTTTGGAATCGGTGTTTGGCTGGGTTCGTCAGATTTGAAGCGGTTATTCTCGAAACAGGAGCTGATTCCGGCTTCTGGCCAGTCCTTGAGCATTTCCTGGGGAGCCGCTGAAATTGTTAAAGCGATTGTCCTATTTTTTTCATTTGGAATTTTATTTAATTTGTTTTTATCATTTTTGAAATTTGTTTTTTTTCGCCGAGCGGACACTTCGTGGCTGATTATTTTCCACACTTCAATCCTTGATATCACCACTGTTTTTGTTATGATTTTCTTAATTAAAAAAAGCGGGGCCAGATTATGGGATTTGTTTGGCTTCACATTTCGGAAAATCCCGTTTCGAGAAATTTGGTTGGGAATCCGCACTTACTGCGTTGTACTTCCTGTTTTTATGGTGATTCTGTTTGTTCTTATTTTTGTAGCAAACAGAATGTCGTATGAGCCGCCGCCTCATCCTTTGGTTGAAGTGTTGTTGAAAGACCAAACGACACCCCCTTGGATTGTGATGTATTCTCTTTTTGTAGCGTGTATCGTAGGCCCAATCGTAGAGGAGATTTTCTTCAGAGGATTTTTTTATCCTGCTTTAAGGAAATATTTGGGAATCGGCTGGACCATGATGGTGACCGCAGTTTTTTTTGCCGTTGTTCACGAAAATATTTTTTCGTTCCTTCCCATATTATTTTTAGGTTTCGTCCTGTGTTATCTTTATGAAAAAAGAAGCGGTTTACTTGCGTGTATTACGCTTCATATGATTCATAATGCTGCTTTTCTTGTGTATTTCTTTTTAATGAAAAATATATTATTTGGGCAAGGCGGGACATGAGTTTAGAAACAGTTATTTCGGTCCTTGTTTGGGTCGCCATTTTTTTAACGGCGGTAACGGTTCATGAAGTATCGCACGGCGCGATTGCTTTTTTAAGGGGTGATCAAACTGCAAAGACCATGGGCCGGTTGACGTTAAATCCCTTCAAGCACATTGATTTGTTTTGGACGATTCTTTTGCCGGTCGTACTTTACGTTTCAACGGGCGGCCGCTTTGTCATGGGAATGGCGAAACCGGTTCCAGTCAATTTTGCAAACCTTCATCATCCGAAACGGGACATGGTTTTAGTGGCTTTGGCAGGCCCCGCAGCCAATATTATTTTTGCTGAATTCTTACTTGCTTTGATACGAGTCACCCATTATCCGCTTTTGCTTTTGGGCGTGTACTTCAATCTTGGCCTCGCCGTTTTTAATTTAATTCCTATTCCGCCGCTGGACGGATCGCGCATTGTGGCAGGAATTTTGCCCAAGCCGCTGGACCGGCAATATTTAAAATTAGAACCCTATGGTTTTTGGCTGGTCTTGGCTTTGTATGCAACGGGATTGCTTTATGCTTGGGTGATTCCCGGAATTAATTTGTTGGCCGCCTTTTTAGGCATCCCAAGGCTGAATTTATAGGATTTTGAATTAATGATGAAACAAAAGACGATTGAAACGTTGGGAGAATTTGCTTTGATCCACGAAATCCAAAAATGGATTCCGCAAGCAAAAGCCATCCGCCAGGGAATTGGAGACGATGCGGCTGTTTTCAATGGGCCGGGTGGAAAATATCAATTGCTTACGATCGATACCATTGTGGAAGATATTGATTTTTTGAAGAATAAAGCAACGCCTCAACAAATTGGTTGGAAAGCGCTCGCGATTAATTTAAGTGACATTGCCGCGATGGGCGGAATTCCGAAAGTAGCGGTTGTCAGTTTGACGCTTCCCAAAAAGACTTCTATCCAATTCGTGAAAGGGTTTTACGAAGGCATTCAAAAACTTACGAGAAAATTCAACGTTTCAATTGTGGGAGGCGATCTTTCGAGCGGGCCTAAAATTTCAAGCTCGATTGCAGTACTTGGAGAATCAGAAAAAAAACGGACTATTTTTAGGAAAGGTACCAAAGCAGGTGATTTTATTTGTGTGACAGGCCGTCTCGGCGGATCCATTCTTGGAAAGCATCTTAATTTCATGCCGCGGGTTCATGAAGGCGAATTTTTGGCCAGGCAAGGTGTTTCAGCCATGATTGATATTTCGGATGGTCTAGGGCAGGATTTGGATCATTTGATTACGGAGTCCAACATTGTTTTTTTGATTGATGAAAGTAAAGTTCCTATTTCTCAAGCGGCTCGTAAACTGGCCCGCGGCAATACAAAGAAGGAACTGATTCATGCCTTTTGTGACGGAGAAGACTTTGAGCTTTTATTCACAATCTCTTCCCGGAAATTCCAAGCACTTAAGAAATTTTGGCCTAGCAAGTTTTCAACACCGCTTACCGTCATCGGCCGGGTAGTAAAGTGGCGCGGAAATAAACCGGGCGAGCGCAAACATCTCGGCTACCAGCATTTTTAATTCTATGTCCTTACAAAAGTGGGAAACTCATTCACCAATCGAAACGATCGAACGCGGCCGTTTAATCGGCCGCTCCTTAAAGCCCGGAACTGCTGTTGCGTTGGTAGGAGATCTTGGCAGCGGGAAAACAACCCTCGTAAAAGGGATTGCATTGGGTCTTGGGGTTAAAGATTCCCGCGAAGTGAAAAGCCCAACGTTTGTGATTTTCCATATATATAAAGGAAAGGTGCCGCTTTATCATTTTGATCTTTACCGGCTGGATGAATCCTCCGATTTGGAAGGAATCGGGATGGAGGAATTTTTATCAGATCCCAACGCAGTTTCTGTCATTGAATGGGCAGACCGGATTTCATCTGTCTTGCAGCAAGCACCCATCAGAATCGAACTCACAAGCTCAGGAGAAACAAGCAGAACAATTAGGATATATTCCCATGGACGTAAAAAATATTCTCGCGGCTGATACTTCCTCGCGTGTTTTGTCCATCGCCATTCGGACGAAAGAGAAAACCGTCTTCGAAGCCAATTTGGAAGGGACACCCCGGCATTCTGAACAGCTCATCAGTTTGATTGAAGAAGGACTCCGTCATGTCAGACTTCAGAAAAATGAACTGGATGAATTTATCTGGGGGCTCGGCCCCGGTTCTTTTACGGGTTTGCGAATTGGCCTTTCGGTGCTAAAAGGGTTTCACATCGGATTCGGAAAAAAATCCTTTGGTGCTTCAAGCTTGGATGTGATCGCGGCCGGTTCCGGAATGGTTTCCGGAAAACTAGCCGTTTGTGTGGATGCGCGGCGCGAGCGGATTTATACGGCTGTGTACCAATTCCAAAACGGCAAGGTCAAAAAAATGCTTAGGGATTCATTGCTTTCATTTGATCAATTGATGAAGAAGACGGACCGGCAAACAGCCTTTGCGGGTGATGCCCTTACAGTCTATGGGGAGAGAATCAGGAAAAAATGGGGTAAAGAGGCGCTTTTTTTAAGCCAAAAATTTTGGTATCCAAAAGCCTCTTTTTTGATTACTTTATATGAAGCAAAACCCGAATGGTTTAAGCCGCTTACGCTTAGGACCATGGCTCCGCTCTATATGAGGATTTCGGAAGCGGAGGAGAGATTGGTTGCCAAAGGACATCGCAAGTGACGGACGTTGAGCTTCTCATACAATCGGTTGTTCGCGAACAAGCCACGTGGATTGAAATCGATCGGTCTGCCCTTCGCCATAATCTGGCCCAGATCATCAGCCGCACGCTCCCGAGCGCTACCATCATGGCCGTTGTAAAAGCCAACGCATACGGACACGGCCTTTTTGAAGTTGTTGAGTCAATCCGCGATGAAGTGTCTTACTTTGGTGTCGCTTCGATTGATGAAGCGCTCATGCTGAGAGAACACGGTATCGAAACCCCAATTCTTTTATTTGGAGTTCCTTTCGGTAACGTGATTGATCAAGCCATTCATGCTGAAGTTTCGCTTGCCATTTCCAGTTTGGAGCAAGCCAAAGAAATTTCAGAGCGGGCGGAGAGAGTAGGCCGGCCCGTCATGATTCACATCAAAGTAGATACGGGAATGGGAAGGCTCGGAATTCCCGCGGCACAAGCCATCGAAATCATCGAAGCCATTTCAAAACTTGAAATGCTCGGGCTCGAAGGAATTTTTACGCACTTTCCACAAGGCGAAGATGAAAAAGATCCGTTCACACAGGAGCAGATTCATTTCTTCCACAAACTGATCGAAAAAATAGGTGAAAAGGGGATTCATTTTGCCTACCGACATGCTGCCAATAGCACCGGAATTGCCCATCACAAAGAGGCCCATTTTAATCTGGTACGGCCCGGCCTTACGCTCTATGGGCTCTACTCGTCGGAGTCCTTAAAGAAGAAGTTTACATTGAAACCCGTTCTTTCTTGGAAAGCGCGGATTATCCTGATCAAAAAACTCCGCAAGGGTGAGTCTTCCGGATACAGCCGGACTTTTATCGCAGATCGCGATACGACGATTGGAATCATCCCGGTGGGCTACAGCCACGGCTACCCCTTCGCCTTATCAAACAAAAGCACCGTGTTGTACAAGGGAAAACGCTTCCCCGTAGTAGGACGGGTTTCCATGGATTACATTGCAGTCGATTTTGGAGAGAATGTTGGAAAGGCCTCTGTCGGTGAAACAGTGACCCTTTTGGGCCGGGACTCAGGGGACCATATCAGCGCTGAATACCTGGCCGAGTTGGCCGGGACCATCCCTTACGAAATCGTTACCCGATTAAACCCGGCCATTCCGAGAATTGCGCTCTAGACTGATGCGCTTTCGAATTCTTCATTATAAAACTTTAGACTCCACTAACAATTTAGCCGTTAGTTTTGCCCGTGAAGGCGCCGAAGAAGGCGTTGTTGTGCTGAGCGATTATCAAACTCAAGGCCGGGGGCGTTTTAAAAGGCGCTGGCAATCTCCGCGAGGGAAGGGACTGTTGTTTTCAATTCTTCTCCGCCCGAATCTTAAGAGCTCATCCGCTTCAATCTTAACTCATTTAGCCGCTCAGTCGATTGCTGATGTTCTCAAGAAAGACTTTAAGCTTCCGGTAAAACTTAAAAAACCAAATGATGTTTTGGTTAACGGTAAGAAAATCACAGGGATTTTAACTGAATCCAGCGCCTATCATCAGCGCGTAGAGTACGTGATTGTTGGAATCGGGCTTAATGTTAGCACCGCACGCAAGGATCTCCTGAAAACAGCTACTTCAATATATGCCGAAACCCAAGAAAAGGCAGATATGGGTGAAATCCTGGAATCCATCCTCAAAGTTTTCAAAACTAAGTACTCGGAAGTAAATCAAAGAGCTAAACAGGCGAAACAACTCGAAAGAACAGAGTCTGCAGAATATGCTAAAACAGCCTAACTTATTGATTGCTATAGACTTAGGTAATTCAGCTGCCAGCTACGGGGTGTATTCAGGCGCTAAGCTCCTGAGCAGTGGTTATGCCGGTAATGATAGTATCCCAAAATTAGTCAATACTATATATAAAAAGGGAGTACTTGATCATAATAATAAGGTAATAATTAGTAGCGTTGTCCCATATTTAACTCTAAAACTCACTGAATCAGTAGGTCGCTATATACCTAAAAACAGGGTTTACGTCATCGGTAAGACCTTCAAGCTTAAAATTCCGATGAAATATAGGCAAAAAGACCTGGGATCCGATCGCTTAGTTAATATTTATGGGGCTCTCAGACGGTACAAATTGCCGGTTTTGATTGCAGATTTTGGCACAGCGATTACCTTTGATTGCATATCGAAAAAGGGTATATTTGAGGGCGGTTTAATTGTGCCGGGAATCGGGCTTTCGGCGGATGCGCTTGCCGAGAAGACGGCGCTCCTTCCAAAACTTACAGAAATCAAATCAGTTCGGGGCTTGGTTGGCCGAAATACAAAAGAAGCAATGTATTCGGGTCTATTGAATGGTTTTGGCGCTCTTTCAGATGGATTGATTGAACGTTTCAGGAAGCGCTACGGAAAACTGACAGTGGTTGCCACCGGCGGATTTGCAGTAAAAATTGCACCTTACGTGAAGCATTTTGATTATATAGATCCATTGCATACGATTCATTCCCTTGCACTCATTTACCGAAACGAAATTGAGAAAAAAAAGTAGAAGGAGGGGTTCGCATAATGGCCAGACAAAATAAACGCAGGATTCTCCCCAATATCGCTTGGAAGGCAGAACGCTACTTCATGGTGCTCGAATTTGTTCTCCTGATGACCGCCATGATTTATTTGCTTTATTTGATTTTCTCAACGATTTATGGTGTGGTTAATACGATGACGCCGGCCAATCAAGCGGCATTAGGCCCGGTGTTTGACAAAATCAACTTTCTCCTTTTGGTCAGGATTACGATTTTGTTTTTTGCGGCCTTCCTCATTAATGTACTGCTTGGCCTTTTTTTCCTCCACCGGGTAACCGGCCCCTTGGTTCGGTTTAAAGCTGTTTTGAACCAGATTGCCGATGGAACTGTTCCCAACACCGATGTGGTCTTAAGGAAAGGGGACTTCCCGACGGATGTGGCGCAGGCTCTTACCCAGGCCCTTAAGCGGATTAGGAATTGGAAGCGGGGATAGGCCTCAGACTAGGCCTATTTTGGCCAGTTTTTACCTCAAAAACCACCTTTCCACTTGACAATGTTCTGCCAATTGTTATTATGTACGCCCCAGTTAGCACTCAGTAATTTAGAGTGCTAACAGTACTGTTGTGATTCAGCGTAGTTCTGCTACGAATAGATCATCGCGGGGAAATTCGAAATAAATAAAATCTAACAGGAGGCTGTACCATGGCAAAAAAACAAATCTTATTTTCGGATGAGGCAAGACGGGCGATTCAACGCGGAGTGGACCAGCTCGCAAACGCAGTAAAAGTCACATTAGGTCCAAAAGGCCGGAATGTCGTGATTGATAAGAAATTTGGTTCACCTACCATTACCAAAGACGGTGTCACCGTCGCGAAAGAAATTGAGCTCGAAGACAATTACGAAAATATGGGCGCTCAGATGGTCAAAGAAGTGGCTGAGAAAACATCGGGTGCTGCAGGCGATGGAACCACCACAGCTACCATTCTTGCACAAGCCATTTACCGCGAAGGTTTGAAAAATGTAACTGCCGGCGCGAATCCAATGGCCTTGAAACGCGGAATCGATAAAGCGGTCATCGCCGTTGTTGAAGAGCTCGGAAAATTTTCAAAGCCCATTAAAGACAAAAAAGAAATTGCGCAAGTTGCAACCCTTGCAGCCAATTCCGATCAAACGATCGGTGATCAGCTGGCTGAAGCGATGGATAAGGTAGGTAAGGACGGCGTCATCACAGTTGAGGAATCCAAAACCGTCGCTACTTCCTTAGACATTGTTGAAGGTATGCAATTCGATCAAGGATATCTTTCCCCCTATTTCGTGACAGATACGGAACGGATGGAAGCCATTCTTGAAGATCCCTACATATTAATCCATGAGAAGAAGATTTCAGCGATGAAAGACCTTCTTCCTCTTCTTGAATCCATTGCCAAGTCCGGCAAGCCCCTCCTCATTATTGCTGAGGAAATTGAAGGCGAAGCCCTGGCCACTTTGGTCGTGAACAAGATCCGTGGAACACTTTCCACTTGTGCCGTGAAAGCTCCGGGTTATGGCGATCGTCGCAAAGCCATGCTTGAAGATATTGCCGTTATCACGGGCGGAAAAGCCATCACTGAAGATCTTGGAATCAAGCTTGAGAACGTGACGATTAAAGATCTCGGCCGTGCTAAACGCGTTACCATTGATAAAGAAAACACCACCATCATTGAAGGTGGTGGAAAAACCGTAGACATTAACGGCCGCATCAATCAATTGAAGAAGCAAATCGATGATACAGATTCCGATTATGACCGCGAGAAGTTGCAAGAACGTCTTGCGAAACTCGCAGGCGGAGTGGCCGTAGTCAATGTCGGTGCTGCCACAGAAACTGAAATGAAGGAAAAGAAAGCCCGCGTCGAGGACGCCCTTCATGCGACTCGCGCAGCCGTTGAAGAAGGAATCGTTGCCGGTGGCGGTGTAGCACTCTTGAGAGCAAGAGGAGCCATCAACACTCTGAAACTAACAGGTGATGAACAAGTCGGCGCACAAATTATTTTCCGCGCACTTGAAGAGCCTCTTCGTCAATTGGCATTCAATGCCGGCGAAGAAGGATCCGTCGTGGTTCAGAAAGTTTTGTCTGAGAAGGGAAACTTTGGGTACGATGCCCAAACCGGTCAATATGGTGATATGATCGCAAAAGGGATTATCGATCCAAAGAAAGTGACCCGCACCGCATTAGAAAACGCTGCGAGTATTTCAGGATTACTTCTGACCACTGAAGCCTTGATCACAGAGCTTCCGGAAGATGAAAAAGCAATGTCGGCCATGCCAGGCGGAATGCCTCCCGGCGGCGGAATGTACTAAAATCAATTAGCTCTGGGCCGATCGATTCGGTCCAGGGCAGTATTATTAAATCCAACTTATTAGAAACAGGAGACTCAAACATGGCAAAAATAAAACCATTAGGCGACAAAATATTAGTTGAAGTGCTTGAAGCAGAAGAAAAAACCAAAGGCGGAATCATTCTTCCGGACACAGCCAAAGAAGAAAAGACCGAAGGCAAGGTCGTTTCTGTTGGCGGTGGAAAAGTGCTTGATTCCGGAAAACTTCAGCCGCTTGAAGTCAAAAAAGGCGATCGCGTTATTTTTGGCAAGTACGCCGGAGACGAGATCTTAATTGACGGAAAGAAACACAAAGTTATTAAAGAAAATGAAGTTCTCGCAGTTTACGAGGATTAATTCCCGTGGCTAAAGAGGTTTCGTTTTCAGAAGACGCGCGCCTTCAGATTAAAAAAGGCGTGGATATTCTCGCCAAAGTCGTCGGTGTAACGCTCGGCCCCAAAGGCCGTCTCGTGATTATTGACCGCAAGTTCGGCTCTCCCCAAATTACCAAAGACGGTGTCACCGTCGCAAAAGAAGTTGATCTCGAAGACAATTACGAAAATCTTGGCGCACAGCTTGTCCGCGAAGTAGCCGAGAAAACTTCAGATCAAGTGGGTGACGGTACGACCACCGCAACGGTTCTCGCGCAGGCGATTCTCGAAGGCGGTTTGAAAAACGTCACCGCCGGCGCAAACCCAATGGCCTTGAAACGCGGCATTGATAAAGCGGTTGAGAAAATCGTGGAATTCATCAAGACCCTTTCCAAACCCGTCAAAGGGAATCAGGAAATGGAAGCTGTTGCCACGGTAAGCGCCAATAATGATCCTACTATCGGAAAACTTCTCGCTGAAGCCATGGAAAAGGTAGGAAAATCAGGCGTCATCACCGTTGAGGAATCCAAAACCGTTACGACATCCTTAGACATTGTCGAAGGCATGCAGTTTGACCGCGGTTATATCTCGTCTCACTTTGTAACGGATCCCGAGTTAATGGAAGTGGTATTAAAAGACGTATTAATTTTACTCTACGAAAAGAAAATTTCGTCTCTTCGTGAATTCGTTCCGCTCTTAGAACAAAGCGCACAATCAGGCAAGCCCCTTCTTGTAATTGCAGAAGATGTAGAAGGCGAAGCCCTTGCAGGCCTTGTCGTCAACAAACTTCGCGGGCTTCTTCATGTGGCTGCAATCAAAGCTCCGGGTTTTGGCGACCGAAGAAAAGAAATGATGGAAGATATCGCCACGCTGACAAAAGGAAAATTTTTATCTGAGGAATTGGGAATTAAGCTTGAATCCATTCAGCTCACCGATCTCGGCCACGCTGAACGCGTCGTGATTGATAAAGACAATACGACCATCATTGGCGGTGCAGGATCAAAGGCGGACATCAAAGACCGCTGTGACAAATTAAAAAAACAAATTGAGAAAGCAGATTCAAGTTACGACAAGGAAAAACTCCAGGAACGCCTTGCGAAACTCTCAGGTGGAGTGGCCGTGATTAAAGTCGGCGCTTCAACCGAAACTGAATTAAAAGAGAAAAAAGCACGGCTTGATGACGCGCTTCATGCCGTTCGCGCAGCAGCAGAAGAAGGTATTGTTCCCGGAGGCGGCCTCGCACTCTTGAGGTCGATTGAAGCTTTAAGTAAATTGAAGCTTGAAGGCGATGAGCAAACCGGAGTTGAAGTTGTCAAACAGGCACTTTCAGCCCCCGCATTTTTGATTGCTCACAACGCAGGCTTCGACGGCCCTGTGATTGTAAAGCAAACGCTTGAGAAACAAGGAAACGTGGGTTTTAATGCCGAGACGGGTGAATTTGAAGATCTCGTGAAATCAAACGTAATTGATCCCACCAAAGTCGTCCGCAGCACCATCCAAAATGCAGCCTCTATTGCGAGTCTCTTAATTACGACTGAAGCCGCAGTATCGGACAAGCCCGAAGAAAAAGACGAAGACGAGAAAAAGTCTAAGAAGAAATCAAAAGCGTCTGCCGGTCATTACGGCCACGCGCACTGAAGGACGAGGATTTGAGATATAATATAACACTTTAAAATTACGGGTTGTGGGCGCCTGTCCGCCAAGCAGTGTGGTGGATAAAACGTCCTACGGAAAGATCGATTTTGATTTGCCCTCCAAACAAAGGAGGGCATTTTTATGTCCAAAAAAGCTTCCAAAATAAGTAGCGTAAGTTATTTATTGCAAGCTACTTATATAATTTATAGTTATTATAGGTTTGAATTTTGTATTAAAAAGGTATATAATTTGTATGGAATTTGAGTATGACGTCCAAAAATCAGAAGCAAATCGGATCAAACACGGCATTTCACTTGAAGAAGCGCAGATCTTATGGAGCTTCCCAGGTGTTGAGTTCGCAGCAAAATCGCACGGCGAACCAAGATTTCTTCGGGTTTCTTGTTTGAACGGAAAGTTTTATTCGTGCTTTTTTACATTGCGGGAAAGTCGAATCCGTCTCATTTCAGCACGCCGGTCGCGTTTAGATGAAAAGCAGTTATATGAAGAGGAGATGAAACAAAATGAAAAAAAAGAAGAAGGGTTTGATGAGATCAGAGGATCTTGATAAGGCATTTGATGAGGGGAAGAGCGTTGTTAAATATCTCGATCTTAAAAGTGCTAGAGTAGACCATCCTGTCCAACGGATTAACATTGATATGCCGACAGAAATTCTTGAAAAGGTGGATCAAGAAGCCGAACGTATCGGAGTACCGCGGACGTCGCTTTTAAAATTGTGGATTGCCCAACATCTTGACCAACTATCTAGCCATGTACAAACAAAATAAAAAATGATGAATCGCATAAACAATAAAGTCAAACAATTTGCTGCCGGTAATTGGAGTTCGAATCAGTATGTGAAGAAGGAGACCCGCATCCCTGATCCCTTGTATCCAGAAATTCCAAAATACAAGGCTCGAAAAAAGCGCGAGCCAATCGATTTTGAAGTGAAATACCATAGCTGTCCTTTTTGCCGTGAGGTTTTGCCTAGGTTAGATAGTCAAGAAGTGTTTGTCTGGCGTACGAGCCGCGTTGGAAAATGTCCCAAATGCGGTGCGAGAAATAAAAGCGGAAGCTGCCCGGCTTGTAAGCGCGACACATGGTTTAAAAACGGGATTTATAAACACGACCGCTTTTCCTTAAATTGTGGTTTTGTCGGTCGGAGACTTAAATTAAAGGGTTCTTTAAAACGGTCAATGTAAATCCGAAATCCGTATCAGTACGGAAGAGACATTAAGAAAAAGACTTTCTTAAATCTGTGTTCCTTACCACTGATTTCTCCCTCGCTCAAAGCGCTCGTTTCAGCTACAATACGCCCTGAGGACGAGAGTTTTCCTTAACTCTCGCCGAAGGTGCTTGAAACATGAGTTTCAAGCACTAAGAACGAAGACTTCATTAGTCTTCGCCGCAGTCCCAATTCTCATTAAGTAAAATAAATTGGAAATTGGGACAGTCCTCAACTTCTCATGATATTATTGGTGGTTGAGGGCAGGTACTTGAGACAGCCAGTCTCAAGTGCAAAAGGTCATGTACATTAGCATCTAACCTGAAAGGGTTCAGTTGAACACAATTTTTAACAATTGGTAAACTTGAAAAGCCTCCGAGCAATCGGAGGCTTTTTTATTGACCTAGCACTTTTGCAAATGGACGGAGTGTATTGAGGAGATTTTGAATATGAATCAAGGAGATTTGCAAGTAACAAAACAACTCCGAAAAGAAATAATTGAGCGCATTCGACTCAGAACCCAAATTAATTGGTTTAAGATGGCTGCACTCGGCGCTTTGTTAGCTTGGAATCAACCAAAGATTGCGTCATGGATAATGCCTTTCGTTGCAATTAGTTTTGATTTTTCGATTTTGCACAACGCGATTTATATTCATCAAATTGGGGATTTCATAGCAGGCTATAAGTGGTGGCATGATTTCGAATGGAGGGTAGCTCAACTTCGGTGGAAGAGAATTCCAATTGATCTTTTAACTGATCGATTGAGTTATATTATAATTACTCTAGGTGCTGTAATATATTCAATACTAAATTTGAAAACACAGTCAACACAACCTGTTTGGTTGAAATGCATTTGGTTTAAATTAATAGTAGTTTTATTAGGAATAGAATGTTGGATGTTAATTTTGTCATTAATTCGGTGGCAACGAGAGCCTAAGAGTAGAAATAAATGACGTTATCACTCGTCAATTCGGAATATTTCTAAAAATGTCAAGCTTGTCCAAAATACATATAAAAGTAGCCCTATTAATTTTTTTATTTTTTTGTTTCAATTCGTGTATAGCGCATAATCCAATAACGCAACAGTGGATACCTACTAATGTTCAAATTAATCAAGAAAAATTTGTCTTAAGAAATTTGTTTTCAATATTTTATGCTTTGTTCTTTGCATCTATGCTCTCTTCTAGCTGGGGGTTGGCACTATTTCAGTGGGGTAAATTATTTTTACAGAAAGAATTTTTTTTGAAAGTTTTATTAAGACTAGCAGTTTCTCTTTTCTTATTTAACTTCCTTCCAATATTTCTTTTTGCATTGATTTTTATTAATTTTCCTTCTAACATGGAACAAACATCAAAATTTAGTTTTTTCTTCAGAGTTGCATGTTCCTCTGTCCTCGGCATTTCTGTATTTGGATTTTATCGGATTTATCATTTTTTATTATCTTTTCCACGTGGAAAAGAAATATTTTATAGTCCATTGGAGTTAACAAATGACGTGGATTTAATTGATCGCATAAACCGGATTGGCCCACCGTTAGGTCAATTTATAGCTATATTTTTTTATTTTGGTTTACCGTTATTGTCCTGGTTTTATTTACGTTTACTAAAGTAAATAAAAAAAGTCGCAAGGAACTGGGGACGGTTCTAATTTCTGGAAAACAGAGCCACCTCCTAGTTTGCTTTATGTATTAATTGATGGAGGCAAATAGTTCAGCTATGAAAAAACTCATGACATTCTTACCTGCTTTCCTTTGGTTAAGTTTTTTCTTTTTTTCTTCAGACATATTTGCCAAGAATTGGGCTGACCTTGCAGCTGAGGGAGCTAAGTTGGCAAAAAGACAAGATTCTCAGAATGCTACGACAAAAAGTCAGCAAGGTCAACAAGCTCTGATTCAGGACCAAATCAATAGTCTTGATTCTTTCGAAGATTCCGATAAAGCAGAGTATTTATCATACATCAAGTCGATTGATGAGTTAGCTATAAAAGGTCAAATATCACCAGCAGATACTGAGACCAAAAAATATGAAGCATTGAAAAAACTTAGAGAAAGTCAACAGACAAGACAGTATAGAAAATCACAATTAATATTACAAGCGCAGCAACTAAATTCTCAACAACAAAATAATTTTGCTCAGGAACGCGCCGCAGATGCTCAAGAAGACGCTGCACAAGCACAGCAGGAACAAGCCAATCAATCTAAACAATATTCATGCCTCCAAACAGGGCCATTTACAAACTGCCAAAAAGTTTGATTAAAATAAAATCGTAAAATCGCAGGCGCCCTGCGACACCAAACCTAATGGTTTAGTGCGGCTTCGGCGGCAATTTGACACATTTTCAGAGAAGAACGTCCAGTTCTTCCTGAAAAGTGCTCGCGCATGAAGCGCGCAGTGCGTCGCCGTCCGAGCCGGAACAGTCCCCATTTTTTGGATGGGAAAAGAATCATAACGAATGGAAAAAAAGAAGATAGCAAGACTTTTGACGTTTGTTTTCGTTGGGTCCATTGCCTTGCTCATTTTGTTTGTGATCTTAAGTTTTCTTGGCGCCTTTCTGCTTCATGTTGTTGGCCCATGGCTGAGTGCAAGGATTTCGTATAAGAGACTTAAGATGCTTACCATGTTTCTGGGAGTTCTTTTTATAGCGTTTTCATTGATCATTGGAATTGGCGATTTGTCTGATGATATGAGCGGTGCCGGCGGTGGAATGGGAAGAATGATGGGAATAGCCATGTTAGTTAATGAAGTGGGATCTAAAGTTTGGAGTTTTATTGTTATTGTTACGGGCCTCTTATTTTTCTCTTTCCTTTTTATACTCATTGCCCCAAACAGCCCTTATAAGTAAGGAAGGAGCAACCACATGAAGATAGGTCGATTTTTACTGAGAATTGCATTTGTGTTTTTCTTGGTGAGGTTTATGGTGGGCTGCACTTTCAATCCTTCCCGCGGTAATTATGGTTTTATGGATTGCGGCTTCCACTTGGATCAGAGAGGCGGATGTACGTGCTATCGAGCCGGTTGGGTGGATAAGAAGCCGGTAATGTTGCCTGTGGATTACGTGGGACATGATATTCTTCCCACAAAACCTATGTCGGAAGATAACTGGGAAGGTCAGGCCAGTGATTTTGATCAGTTTGACCAAATGGGTCATCCGGGAGGTTCTGGGATTAAGACAAGGGACATGACGCCCGATTCAGCAGAAGCGCCTTCGAGTCCTCAAAGTCCTTCTGAACACCATGATGACCATTCCGGATAATATAAGATCTGGGATGGTTCTAAACGGAACACTTTGAGTAAATTGCAGCGCCCTGCTGCGGATAAATCCGTACCGGGTACAGCGCGGCACCAAACCCAATGGTTTAGTGCGGCTTCGGCGGCAACTTGGCGTTGCCGTCCGATCCGTAAGAAAGTATAGGTAAATGTGGATTGGAAATGGCTTTGTATTACGGTGGTTGTTTTGGTTTTGTGCACGGTTATTCCGACCAAGATCTATACTGCGGATGAGCGTAAACGGAAGATGATTAACTGGTTGATTTTGATTCCGCTGAGTTTGGTTATTATTTTTTATGTTTATCCGATCGGGATCCGGTTTTTCCAAACCTTAGCCACGCACCACTAGAAAAAAGCAAGCTCACGCATTCCGATTTTTCTTTGCCGTTTAGATCTCATAATCCCTCCACGGTTAAGCTTTCGGTTTATCTTTTGATTTCATCCAGCGAAAAGTCAAAACATCCCAAAGGGTATTAGTCACTTTATACGCACCCTTCACGGTTTCCTTTCGCACGGTTTCAATCGGTTTTATCGCTGTGGCTATGGGTTCCATTTTCATTGCTTTATTGACCCCATCATTAACAATGCCAGTCAGCTTGGCGGCATCCTGTAACGGATGAAGCTCGGACTTTGACTTGGATTCGATCACATTGTCAACTACAGTGGGATAGGCGAAACCATAACCCTGCGCGATCACCATGAGAAACGCTAAAAAAAGCGTCATTTTTTTCATCTGTTCCACCTCCTTAAAAGGGGAAAAATCTCCCAATAAAGTATACCCGCTCAAAAGCTCTTTGATAAGGGTAGGTAGTGGTCCTGCTTTTTTAAGTGTTATTTCTCTCAGGAATTTGGAATTTGAGGCCGCGAAATGAATTGTTGTAGAGCAGTCCCTATAGGAGATAAAATACCGCGCCAAACCAATAGGATTTTGATGCGGACAATCGGAACATTTCCAAAATTTATAATCAAATGAAAAATTGCCTTAAGTGTGGGACCAAAATAAACTTTTCCTTTTTCAGTTTGATTGGGATTAGGAATTTGACAAAAGTTAAAAACTTCCTACTTTTTAGTCAAGATGTTGAATGTCTCCATTGCGGAGCAAAGCACAAAATGTCTTATAACTATGTAATCTTGCTCATTGGATTTGTGCTATTGCTGGCGTGTTTTGCAATCAGCTACTATATATTTGGTCAAAGCGCAGCAATTATAATTTCTATTGTAGGATCTGTTCTATTGAATTATGTAGTGCTCAACACTATGAATGTGAAGCTCAAATAATTAGTGGAGAAGATATGAAAAAAGTTTTGATGTTGGTGTTAGCTAGTTTGGTTTTTGCAAATACCTATTTATTCGCGACGACGGGGTATGAGATGAAACCGTACACCGGATCGGCTGAGTTTGAGCGGTTGAAGTCTCTGGCCGGAACATGGAAAGGGACAACGACGGAACCGGATGGGCAGAAATGGGAAGGGACCGTTGAATATGCCGTCACTTCAAACGGAAGCGCAGTGACTGAAAAACTCTTTGCCGGAACGCCTCATGAAATGGTGAGTGTTTATCATGACACGAAAGGAAAGCTTTCGATGACACACTATTGTGGTTTGGGAAACCGGCCGGAGTTAAGCCTTGTTTCATCGAATGACAATGAAATGCAATTTGTTTTTTCAAATCCAAGCGACATCGATCCCGCCAAAGAGATGCACATGCACGCTTTGAAACTTACGTTTGACGGAAAAGACAAACTGGTTCACGATTGGAAACTCTTCAAGGACGGCAGTGAGGCAGGCGATACGGTTATTGTCCTCGCCCGACAAAACTAATCCGGAAATTCCACATCAGGAACCCTGCCAGTCCAAAGATGAGCAGAAAGAGGCTTGAAGGTTCAGGGACAAGGACGGGGCCCTCGGCAAATTGAAGTTCACCTCCGGCCCAAAGAGAGATGGGCTGATCGATGACGCCGGGCTTTGTGAAAACGGTGATGTCAAAGCTTGAATTGTCGAGCGTCAACGCCGGATCAAAACTAGGCGACAGGCCATCTTGAAGCGCTTTTTCGGGTGAGGTTCTGAACGCGATATAAGAAATTGGATTCAAAGGATCCCATACCGAAGGATCGCCCACGCCATCTTCCATATACCCATCAAAGAATGGATCCGAGGGCGAAGGCACTCCCGGGTTGATCAAACTAATCCAGCCTGGCGGAAGATCAGCGCCAATCACTATACTAGGATCAATTCCTAAATTAATTAGCGATACGTGTTCTGGATCAGTGGGATCGACAAGGGGATTGCCAGGCTGAAAAACGAAGTGATATTTATAAAATCCGTCAGAAGCTCCGCCTCCTATTTTCGCTCCCATTCCTTGAGGCTTGTTGTCTCCGCCGGTGTCTGCGGTGCCGTATAAGAGATTAATTTCTTTTGTGTCCTGCTCGTTCAGGGCGCGGGCTGTATTGGGTTGTGTGTGATTGGTGACCGAACCGTTTCCATCGTCCGCCATGCCCAGAATATGCGTCATTTCGTGTTCTCCAAGATTGCGGATGTATTCCTTTTGCGCATCGTTTTCGGAAGGAAGGTCGCGGTGAATAAAAGCTTTTCCGATCAAGAGGCGCTCCCTGCTATAGCCAGCCACTCCCGCGCCATCGAATTCTCCCAATCTCAATTTACGCAGATTGTCGAATCTAAAATCTTCAGCTTCCCATTTGTAATGAACTTCGTTTTCGGTTCCGGCCGGAGGATCTCCGATGGTGACATTGATTGTAATCATGCGCGCGGCCATGGTGGCTTTCCAACGTTCCACACCTTCCTTAACAAGTTGATCCCGTCCTTTTTCCTTCGGATCTTTTTGAATGTAGACGTTGAGCGTTGAATTTTTCGGCCACGTGAGAGGTTTGACAATCTGATCGCCATAAGTTAAGGGAGTCGCATGCGCTTCATTATTCCAAATCAGAAAAGAAAACGCGGCAAGAAGTACAGCGAAAAGAAAGGATGACTTTTTCATTGCTGGGTCCTATTTCAGTTAAACAAAAGAACTGCACCCGTACCTTACCAAAAAAAGAATTCTTAATCAACATTCATTCTTGGCCAAAAGGCAAATTTTCCGTGGGTGCGCTATTGAATTTCCCGGACAATCCAGGACAATAAGTATTGAACAAACTTTCGTAGCATAGTAACGTATAGGCGCTTTTTGTATTCATATTTACTTTACAATAAAAATAGTAGAATAAATACACTATACAATATAAATTCGTACCGGCAAACCCAATGGTTTGGTGCGGCTTCGGCGGCAACTTGACACGTTTTCGGAGAAGAACGTCCCATTCTTCCCGAAAAGTGCTCGCGCATGAAGCGCGCAGTGTGTTGCCGTCCGATCCGCGGACGGACATACAACAACAGAAAATAAATTAATACGGGCACAGCAGAGCAGGGATGGGCAAATACTAATGATTAAAGCGAAATTATTTAAAGGTTTATTTGGACTGGTGACGTGCGGGTTATTGTGTCACCTCGTTTTTGCTGATGGTTCAGGATGGGAACTCAAAAAAGAAGAAAAAGGAGTCAAGGTCTATACCCAGAAGGTGGCGGGGTCCAATCTTAAAGAATTTAGGGGAGTTGCATCGGTCAAAGCTTCTATAGACAGCATTATCAAGCTGTTTGAAGATACGGCACACGGCTGCGAATGGTCTTACAAGTGTAAAGAATTTAAAGAACTTAAAGTAAAAAATCCAGATGAAAAATTTTTCTATTTCCGCCAGGAACTTTCCTGGCCGGTCCATGACCGTGATATTGTTGATTATCGAATCCGGAAACAGGATCCAAATACAAAAGTTCTGACTTATCGTATCTCAGAGACTTCCGAGGACCTTTATCCAGAACAGAAAGATGTAGTGAGAATGCCTTATCTTCGTATCTTGTGGCAGTTTACTCCAAAAGCAGGTGGCACGGTTGAGATTGATTATCAAATCCACGCCGATCCCGGTGGGAAGGTTCCCAAGTGGCTCGTAAACCGATTGTCCATGGACATTCCAATTCATACCCTGAATCGATTTGAAGAAGCGCTCCAAGATCCTCGATATAAGGATTTGAATTGAATCTACTTAAAAAAATTAAAATAATACTGAAATCCATTTTTACGCGTTGTCCGTCGCCTTATGAGCGGAAGCTCAATGACGTGGTCATTTATCCCATTCAAGACCATGCTTACCTCGCGGTTTATCGGAAAGACCTCCCCATCGGTAAGGGTCCGGGTGTGTCGCTTTATGTTCATGATAAAGAAATTCTCAAGTTTGATTGTTTCGGAGAAGGCAGGGGACATTATCACACACACATGAATCAACCGAGCTTGGTTCCAGAGGGAGAAGAGAGGCTTTATTTTAGTGAACGTACCGTTGAAGATCAGGCAGAACGTTCCATTTTTGAAATTCAAAGGAATGCTACGTATCATCTTCAAAGAAATCATGATCCAAGGATCACTTTTTTTAAATTGGACCAGCCGCGGCTTGAAGTTGCCTGCCGTGAAGCCAAAGCAAAAATGTTGGAATACGCCGTAAAAGGTCATTAAGTTATGTTTGAGTTATTGCCTTTAGTGGTTACTTTTTTTCTGATTGAAGGAAGCGTCATTGCGTTTTTGATGTTTCTTTCAAGACGAACTGATGCCATCTGTCGGGTCCCGGGCCTTGATCTTGCCATATCCGTTCTCACATGGATTCCTTGGGCCTTGGCTTTTTCGTGGTCTGGTTGGCAAGGGCTGTTTGGGTGCCTGATCAGCCAGATTGGCGCGCTCGAAGGTTTCATTGTTATACATCCGATCCTTCGCGGTTACAAAGGGCCTACCATTAAAACTACGACCAACAAGATTGCGGGACGGTTCAATAATCATTTGGGTTTGTATGCCACATTACCTGCGCTGCCGGGTTTTTTGATGATTCGGCTTACCGAAATTTGCGTGTGGCCGATTTTGGTTTGGACCATGAAATTTCCTAAATATCAGGATAGTGAATGGGTGACCATTTCCCGCCAGAAATTTTCCGGTTTAATAGGCCACGACTTGGTGTGGTGTCTTTACTGCGATTGGATGACGGGGCTTTACGCGTTTGGCGGTGAGATGCTCAGGAACCTTGAATCCTTCTGGTGTCCGATCCGTTTTGATCCGGATAAAAAATGCGAGAACTGCAAAATCGATTTCCCGGATATTAAAGAGTGGATTTCAGCTGACGGAACCATCTCAGACGTTCAAACACTTCTCGAAAGAAAGTATCCTCCAGAGTCTAAAGGCCCAAGAGCATGGTTTGGCCACTCTGTTAGAAAAAAATAAATTTCAGGCATCCGACACACTATGATCGAAAATGATTATGAATTTTCTTGTCCTTACTGTGGAGAAAAGCTTTCCATCCGTATTGACATTACGGGAGGCGAGCGGCAATCATTTGTTTATGATTGTGAAGTCTGTTGCCGCCCCATTCAAATTCAATTCGAAGTGGAAGCAGACGAAGTTTTAAATTTTAGCGCAGAACCTGCCGATTAAATAGAGTACCATCTATCGAAAAATCATGTTATCTCAGAAACGTTGGATTATTCTTTTTGTTTTAATAGGAATCGCCTGCCTTGCTTTTTTTCTGATGCTCCAAGGAATGTTTTCCGATATTTTTTCTTTTAAGGCAAGTCATCCGCCGACCGGGGAAATAGTTAACGTTGTGGACGTCCGCTTTGACGATCCTTCTCACTTCAAGGATTGGAAAGAGTATGTGTTCAATAAAAAGTCAGACTATAAAGTGGAGCGGGATCCAAACGGCGAGATGGCTTTACATGCTTCAAGCCGGGGAGGTTACTCCATTGTTTTTAAAGCAGTGGATATTCCGCTTGATGCGCGGCCGATTCTCGCGTGGGAGTGGCGGGCCGAAAAATTTCCTTCCAAAGCGAAACGCCAAAACCTTGGCGCTGAAAATGAAAATGATTTTTCTATCCGCATTTGCGCGATTTTTGCCAAAAATAACCCTTTCATCACGAATATCGTTCATTACATCTGGGACGATTATTTCCCGGTGGGAACTCAGGCCCCAAGCCCTTACTCAAAAAATGTTCGGATGTTAGTGGTCACAAGCGGTAAGCCCGCATCTTCTAAAGAATGGGTGACTGTGAAACGGGATGTAGCCAGTGATTACAAACAGCTTTTTGAGAACGCTCACTTTAGTGATTTGAAAGCCATTGCCATTATTTCAAATTCGGATGATACCCAATCAGAATCCGAAGGCTATATCAAACGGATTTGGATCGAAAGCGCACACGCCGAACGCATTCATAAAAATAAGTTTAGAATCCCCATAGATATCCTAGACATTGGCAATTTATCGCATTCCTTGAATTCGTTCAGGCGTTTCCCAATATCTACCTATAGAGCAGTGGTGTCGGGTACAGTAGGACAGGTTGAAAAAATCACAGGCATCTTACGCAAAGAATTCCAGATTATTCCCAAGCCCAAATGGCCGGCAAAAACTGCTCAAATGCCGAATTAAAAATTGCTGGAAAATTTTGAGAATAGAAGGTATTAATACGTTTTGAAGCTGAGGAAAAGGTGAACCTATGTTTGGTTTCCATCCAAAAAGATTTTTGCTCGTTACTGGCGGATTTGTCCTAGCTGCTTTCTTTTCTCTTTATCTCTTCTGGCACGCTCTCCTAGACAGAGCGCTTGAATCTGCCATCGGTGTTCCCGTGAAGTTTGGAGGCATCCACTTACGCTTATCTCCCATCGAAGTCGGGCTTTATCACATTGAGGTCAAAAGTCTTAAGAAATTTCAAGTCCCTCGCATGGCTTCAATTCCGGAAATTTTCATACGCATCCAACCCGGTGATCTTTTAAAAGGGAAAATTCACATCCTGGAAGTGCGAATTAATATCGATGAAATTATTGCAGAACGAAACAAAGAAGGTAAAGTTAATTTGAATGAACTCCAAAAAATTTTAGCCGCAAAACCGCAAACCCCGATCGATATCAAAAAGTTTCAGATCGACAAAGCCGTTTTTACGCTAACGCGTGTCCAGTATGTGGATGATAATTTTATCCCACCTTTCACAAAGGTTTTCTTTGTGAACATTTATAATTCTGCTTTGGAGGATGTGACTAATCCGAGACGCGCGACGGAACAAATTATTGCCATTGTACTTAAGAAAATCGGAATGCATATTCTAAATGCTCAGTTGAACAAAATGGCGGGTTCTTTCGCCGATCAAGCAAAAAATGCATTGTCAGGTTTTCTGGGAGCTAAGATTGAAAGCTCAAACACTTCTACTTCCAAGGTTTAGTGCGAAGCGGTTTGAATAAAAGTTAAAGCAATTGCGTCTCATTTGTGGTAAAACGATGTCATTCAGAAAGGAATCTGCTATGAGACAATCTCTTATTTTGGTTTTGTTCGCGTTCCTCTTGGTTGTAAGTCTTCCCGGTTTTTCGTTTGCTGCTGATGACAACGACAAATCTGTAGGCACTGCGGCGGGTGAAACGGCTCGTGATTTACAATTGAAGGCCGCCGAAACTGCCAAGACGGCTACTGCAGAAACTGAAAAGGCTACCAAGCAAATTTCAGAGATTGCAAACGATACCTTCAAAAAGTTTAACGAACAGGCTCAATCTGTTATTAAAAATTTTCAGGGAAGCAGCCAGGACCTTCTAAAGCGGCTTCAGGAAGAATGGGAAAAATTCAAGCAGGCTTACAATAAACCCGCCAAGCCTTAAAGTTGTATAGACATAATCGTTTTCTGAAGGCGAGCGAGTAGGATCATTAATTTTTGTTTGACTTTTTAGCGATAATCCGTTACAACTACACCACTTAACCTTCCTTTTTTACCGTTTTTTCATAGGGAATGTAGTTTTATAGAGTGGAGGAGTTTTTTCAGTGGGTGAATGGATCGGCAAGGATCGTAAGGCAAGACGTTGTTACGGCTTTGATGAGATTGCGCTTGTGCCCGGTGCGGTAACCATCAATCCTGACGAAGTCGATATCAGTTTGGAAATTGATGGTAAGAAATACCCCATCCCATTTTTTGCTTCCGCCATGGATGGTGTTGTAGACCCCAAGTTCGCGATTGCCATGGGTAAACTTGGCGGAATCGCGGTCCTCAATTTAGAAGGCATTTATACCCGTTACGATGATTACGAGCCCATCCTCGATGATATTTCTAAAGCAACCCCAGAGAAGGCGACCGAGCTTGTTCAGAAACTTTATCTGAAACCCATCAAGGAAAAATTAATTGCAAAACGTGTTCAGCAAATCAAAAAAGAAAAAGTTCCTGTCATTGTCAGCACGATTCCTCAACATGCTGAGAAGTTCGGAAAAATTGCCGAAGAAGCAGGCTGTGATATTTTCGTAGTTCAGTCTACTGTTACGACGGTTCGTCATATATCAAAAGCTTATCAAGTGGTCGATTTAAAGAAACTTTGCAAGGGTCTCAACATGCCCGTGATCGTTGGAAATTCCGTGACGTATCAAGTGGCGCTCGAACTGATGGAAACCGGAATCAGCGGGCTTTTGATCGGAATTGGTCCTGGATCCGCCTGCACGACGCGCGGTGTCATTGGCGTTGGGGTTCCGCAAGTAACTTCTATTTGCGATTCAATGGCTGCCCGAGATTTTTATTTCAAGAAATCCCGTCGCTACGTTCCGATTATTGCCGATGGAGGAATGTCAACCGGCGGTGATGTGTGTAAGGCGTTTGCTTGCGGCGCAGATGCGGTGATGGTGGGTTCTGCCTTTGCTCGCGCGAAGGAAGCACCGGGCCGCGGATACCATTGGGGAATGGCCACGCCTCATGCGAATCTTCCGCGCGGTACGCGCATTCGCGTAGGAACGACCGGGACGCTTGAAGAAATTTTATTCGGCCCTGCGAAATTAGATGACGGCACTCAAAATTTAGTTGGCGCACTCCGCACTTGTATGGGAAATGTGGGAGCCAAAACGGTCAAAGAACTTCAGCTGACCGAAATCATTATTGCTCCGGCTATTAAAACTGAAGGAAAGCTCTTTCAGGCCGCTCAAAAAGTCGGAATGATGAAATAAGGGGGACATGTCCTCTGACACTGAAACAATTCTAGTTCTCGATTTTGGCTCTCAGTATACTCAATTGATTGCGAGGAGAGTCAGAGAAGAGAATGTGTTCTCGGTGATTCTCCCTTTTAATGCCCCCTTCGAAAAAATCCTAAAGCTGAATCCTCAAGGGATTATTCTTTCGGGTTCGCCTGCGAACGTTTATCAGAAGAAAGCTCCGATTCCCGACCCCAAAATCTTTGCACTTGGCGTTCCGATTTTAGGAATTTGTTACGGACTTCAAGTCACGGCTCATCTTTTTGACGGCAAAGTTAAAAGGGTGAAACAACGAGAATATGGGCATGCAAAGCTTCATATAGATCGGCGCGAAGATTTATTTAAAAATTTACCGTCTCAAATGAATTGCTGGATGAGTCACGGCGATCAAGTCAGGAGTTTGCCGAAAGGGTTTGAGCGGATTGCTCATACTTCAAGTTCGCCGGTTGCGGCTTTCCGGAATGTAAAACGCAAAATCTACGGCGTTCAATTTCATCCGGAAGTCGTCCACACTCCCCTTGGCTATAAAGTGATTGGTAATTTTCTTTTCCGGGTTTGCCGTCTGAAAGGTAATTGTTCGCCAAGTTCATTTATTAAAGATACTATTTCAGCAATTCGCAAGCAGGTAAAAGGCGATCGGGTAGTACTTGGGCTTTCCGGAGGTGTAGATTCGTCTGTTGCGGCAACATTGGTCCATAAAGCCATTGGTCGAAAGCTGAATTGTATTTTCGTGGACACGGGTTTGCTGCGTTTAAGGGAACGTGACCGGGTCCGCGATATTTTCGCCCGCCATCTCAGGATGAACATTAAAATTGTAGACGCTTCAAAAGAATTTCTGGGCGCGCTTAAGGGAATAGAGGATCCTGAGAAGAAGCGCAAAATTATCGGAGGGCTCTTCATTAAAATATTCGAACGTAAAGCGAGAAAATTGGGCCGCGTTCCGTTTCTGGCTCAAGGAACACTTTATCCCGATGTGATTGAATCTGTGCCCGTTCATGGAGGACCGACTTCTACCATTAAATCCCATCACAATGTTGGGGGCCTTCCAAGCAGGATGAAATTTCGTTTGGTGGAACCGCTTCGCGAACTGTTCAAAGATGAAGTCCGCCGCGTGGGCCGTTCCTTAGGCCTTCCGAGTGAAATCATTGACCGCCAACCCTTTCCGGGACCCGGGCTCGCTGTCAGGATTATTGGTGAAGTGACGAAAGAGCGGTGCGATCTTTTGCGCGAAGCGGATTGGATTGTGATGGATGAAATTAAAAAAGCAGGGTTTTATAAGAAACTTTGGCAAACCTTTGCCGTCTTGCTTCCGATCAAAAGTGTCGGAGTCATGGGCGATGAACGGACTTATGAAAATGTGGCTGCGATTCGAGCAGTGACTTCAGAGGACGGGATGACGGCGGATTGGGCGCGTCTTCCTGAAGACCTTCTCGCCCGAATTTCAAACCGCATCATCAATGAAGTTCGCGGAATCAACCGCGTATGTTATGATATAAGCTCAAAACCGCCAGCCACTATTGAGTGGGAATAAAGATGAAACACGAAGATTTTGTACATCTTCACTGTCATTCGCAGTATTCTCTTTTGGATGCTGCCTCCAAAGTTCCTCAGCTCATCAAACGAGCAGTTGAACTTAAATTTCCTGCCATTGCCATGACCGATCATGGCAATTTGTTTGGTGCTATTTCCTTTTATCAAGAAGCGATGAAACAAGGCATCAAACCCATTATCGGAATCGAAGCCTACATTGCTCCCCAATCCCGCTTTGACAAAACAGCGCATGGCATCAAGGAAGCTTCCTTCCATATTACGCTCCTTTGTAAAAATGAAATTGGTTATAAAAATTTACTGAAGCTTACCACCGCAAGTTACCTCGAAGGTTTTTATTATAAACCGCGAATTGATAAAGAACTGCTTAAGAAGCATCACGAAGGTTTGATTGCTCTTTCGGGATGCCTTAAAGGCGAAGTCCCTTATAATACTTGGAACGAGCAGATCGATAAAGCCCGCCAAGCCATTCGTGAATTGGTTGATATTTTCGGGCCAAAGGACTTTTACTTGGAGCTTATGGACCAGGGGATTGATGCCCAGCAGAAACTCTTTGAACACTACCCAAAATTCGCCAAAGAATTTGGATTAAAACTGGTTGCGACAAACGACTGTCATTACATTCACCAGGCTGATGCCCAAGCACATGATGCTTTAATTTGTATCGGAACCGGTTCAGCGATTTCCGATCAAGATAGAATGCGTTATCACGGAAACAATTTCTATCTCAAGTCTGCGCAGGAAATGAAAGAAGTTTTTAAAGATTATCCAGAAGCGATTAAGAATACGATCGAAATTACTGAGCGCTGCAACCTGGAACTTGATTTTAAGAAAACCCATCTCCCTATTTTTACTCCCCCAGACGGAAAAGAACCTAGTGTGTATTTGGATGAACTATGCGTTCAATTCTTAAATGCTAAAATGAACAGCAAAGTTCCTGAGGAGTATAATAAAAGGCTTCGTTACGAGCTCTCCATTATTAAGAAAATGGGTTTTACGGGATATTTTTTGGTCGTATGGGATTTCATCCGTTACGCTAAAGAAAATAAAATTCCTGTTGGGCCGGGCCGCGGTTCTGCAGCAGGTAGTTTGGTAGCTTATGTACTGGGAATTACGAGCATTGATCCAATTCAGCACGGTCTCATTTTTGAACGGTTTTTAAATCCCGACCGAATTTCAATGCCTGATATCGATATTGATTTTTGTTACGAGCGCCGTGACGAAGTCATTGAATATGTTGGGAAAAAATATGGTTCTGAAAGCGTAGCTCATATCGTGACGTTTGGAACAATGGCTGCCCGAGCTGTGATTCGCGATGTGGGACGGGTGATGGGGATTAGTTATCAAGAGGTGGATAAACTTGCGAAACTAATACCGGCTGAGCTTGATATGACGATTGAACGCGCTCTTCAAATTGAACCCAGATTTCGAGATTTAGCCACAACGAATGAGGAAATGAAGCAACTTATTGAGACTTCAAAGGCGCTTGAAGGATTGTCCCGTCATGCTTCGACCCATGCTGCAGGCATTGTGATTTCAGATGCGCCGCTTTATGAATATTGCCCCTTGTTTAAATCAAACGATCAAATTACCACTCAATATGATATGGAAGCAGTTGAAAAGATCGGGCTTCTCAAAATGGATTTTTTGGGTTTGAGAACGCTTACGGTTATTGATGAAGCTTGCAAAATTGTCAACCGCACCCGAAAGATCGATCTCAGAATTGAAGAAATCTCACTTGATAACGTGGCCACGTATGAAATGTTAAGCCGTGGGGAAGCCATCGGCGTGTTCCAGCTTGAAAGTTCCGGGATGAGAGATCTTCTAAAAAAAATGAAACCCACACAATTTGGCGATATTGTGGCGCTCCTTGCGCTTTACCGGCCGGGGCCGCTTGGAAGTGGAATGGTGGATGACTTTATTAAACGAATGCATGATCCGTCTTTGATTAAATATGATCACCCCGCGCTTGAACCAATCCTTAAAGAAACCTACGGAATTATCCTGTACCAAGAACAAGTGATGCAGATTGTTTCCACCTTAGCTGGTTTTAGTCTTGCCAAAGCCGATTCCTTAAGACGCGCTATGGGAAAGAAAATTCCAGAAATCATGGAACGCGAGAAAAAATCATTTATTGAAGGAGCTGTTAAGAAAGGAGTTAACACCCGAACCGCAGAGAAAATTTGGAATTTGATTGAATACTTCTCAGGCTATGGATTCAACAAGAGCCATTCCACAGCGTACGCTTTCATTTCTTATCAGACGGCTTATCTGAAAGCAAATTATACAATTGAATTTATGACAGCATTGCTCAGTTCTGAAAAAGATAACACCGATAAGATTGTTCGTTACATTGAAGAATGTAAACGCATTGGAGTTGCTGTCCTTCCTCCTTCTGTAAACCAAAGTTTTTCTTTGTTTGCCTGTGTGGGAAATACGATACGATTTGGATTAAGTGCCGTCAAAAACGTGGGGACGCTGGCGGTTGAATCCATTATTGCGACGCGCGAGGCGAAAGGACTTTTCAAAACGCTCTATGATTTTTCCGAACGAGTGGACTTAAGGCTTTGCAACCGTAAAGTACTCGAAAGTTTGATTAAGTGCGGTGCCTTCGATGATTTTAAAATAAAAAGGTCGCAGCTCATGACGATTTTGGATCGAGTGCTCGAAATGGGTTCTAAGACTCAACAAGACCGCCAGCGCGGACAACTTTCGCTTCTTGATGGGATGAGAGATCATTCAAGCTCAACGGGGAAAGACACGGATCTTCCCGATGTAGAAGAGTGGCCTGAGAGTCAACTTTTAGGTTATGAACGGGAACTCTTGGGTTTTTACATCAGCGCCCATCCATTGTCTAAGTTTGAGAAAGTACTTAGAACTTACGCTTCCACCACTGCGGTGAGTTTGGCTGAACTGAGAGACCAGGAGCCGCTCACCATCGGCGGAATTGTCAGCACCATTAAAGAAATCACCACGAAAAAAGGAGATCGTATGGCTTTTGTGGGGCTTGAAGATTTGGACGGCCGATGTGAAGTGGTTGTTTTCCCAGAACTGTTCAAATCTTCAATCACGCTCCTTCAGAAAGATTCCGTCGTTTTTATTCGCGGTAAAGCCAATTCGCGGGACGATACACCGAAGGTAATTGCTGAAGAAATCATTCCGCTTGAAGAAGTGGAAAAAAAACTTACCAAGGTGATTTCGATTGATCTTTTGACCGCAGGTCTTGACATGGCCACGCTACAAAAGCTTAAGGAAATCCTAGCGTTACATCCAGGCAAAACGCCCGTTTACATTAACTTTAAGGATCCAATCGGGCGTAAGACCACCCTTCATTCAGGTGAAGGTTTTAAAGTTGAGACCAGCACCCCTCTTTTCGAAGAATTGGAGCAGCTTCTTGGTGCAAATGTAATTAAAATAGGGAGTTAGCACAATTCTTAGTTTCACCAGCTTCTTTTTTGTAAGCCTTGTTTTATTTTTCTGCTCTTTCCAACCCATTTAAATGACATAAGTTAGATAGAAAAATTGATTGACACAAACCCTTCCATTTGCTATTTTGTTGAGCAGTAAAGACTTAGGACAACCGGGCACTTGAAGTATTGGCTGACTTGCTGTCTTAGGAATTTAGGATAAATCGGAGGTGAACGGCATGACCAAAAAAGACATTGTTACCAAAGTCTCCAACGATACTAATCTCACCCAGATTGACGTCAAGAAAATCGTGCAGCGTACGCTTGATGCAATCGTGGAAGCTTTAGAGCGGGGAGAGACGGTTGAGTTGCGTAATTTCGGAGTATTTAAGGTCAAGACCCGTAGAGGCCGTGTAGGACGCAATCCGCGTACCGGTCAGGAAGTTCAAGTCCCTGAGAAAAAGGTAGTTGTGTTTAAGCCGGGACTTATTTTGAAACATCAAGTTAAATAGGTTTGGGAGGAGCGCTACCAATGGCAGTGCAAGGCAAGGTGAAGTGGTTTTCCAATGTAAAAGGGTATGGTTTTATTGAGCAGGAAGGTGGACAAGACGTATTTGTTCACTATTCCTCGATTCAAGGAGAAGGTTACAAAACCTTAGAAGAGGGCGACGTTGTCACTTTCGAGGTGATACAAGGTGAAAAAGGTCCTCAAGCTTCAAGCGTTGTCAAAGAAAAAGCAGCCGCCAAAGCGGAACAACAGAAGTAAGCCGTTTTCATTCTTTTTCTATTGACCTAATCTATTCAAAAGGTCTCGGAGTAGCTCAAGCGCTTCTGTCGAGACCTTTTCCGTTTTTATGGCAAAGACGTTAAAGCGTTTTCTAATTTCCGGTTCCCTCAGCGATTCGAAGCAAAAGCGAAAGCGAGAAGTCCAAACTGTCTTGCTAACACGAGAAGAGACACATCATCTGAAAAACGTTCTCCGCATCAAAGAAGGAGGCATGTGCCAACTCTTTGATCGGGAAGGTAATGAATTTGTAAGCCGACTTGAGCGTTTTTTACCCGAAGGTTCCTCGGAAGCAAAGCTTCTAGAATCAATTTCATCTCAAAAAGGAAATTTACTTCAATTGACTATTGCACAAGCCGTTCCTCAGAACCGGAAAATGGATGAGATTGCTAGAAAATCAGCGGAACTCGGTATTTTTAAATTGATTCCACTCATAACTGAACGTACCGTGGTTCGAATTTCAAAAGACCAGGTAAAAAAAGTCCATGAGCGTTGGGAGCGAATTACAGAACAAACCCTCAAACAATCCCGACTTTCAAAATCTCCGAGCATTGAATCTCTTACTTCATTCGGGTCTCTTTGTTCCCATTTTTCAGAGTATGATCAGATTTTCTTACTTCATCCTTCTTCCGATGCTCAGCCTATTCGTGAATGTAGTCCAAGTAGGAAAAATGAAACCACTAGAGTTTTATTAATGATTGGCCCTGAAGGAGGTTTTTCCCCTGCCGAGGTCGAACAAGCGAAGGCCCAAGGAGCCCAAATCATTAAAATGGGGCAGGGAATTTTAAGAACCGACACAGCTTTTGTGGCCGCCGCCAGTTTTTTCCAATTAATGTACTCATGAATACCGTTGCTGAAATAAATTCAGAAACTTGTCAGAAAGTAAAATTTACAACGCTCGGCTGCCGTTTAAATCAATATGAAACTCAGGCGGTTCGAGAGCAATTCTTAAGAGCGGGTTTCGAAGAAACTGAGGATTCAAAAGAAGCTGACGTGTTTGTCTTGAATACTTGCACCGTGACAGGTGAAAGTGACCGAGAGAGTCGTTACCTCATCCGAAGGTTCCATCGGGATAATCCTGAAGCAAAGATCATTGTTACCGGTTGTTATGTGGAGCGCAACGAAGAAGAAATCAAATCTATTCCCGGCGTAACGTTTACGGTTTTAAACCGTCAAAAATCAGAAATCGTTAATTTGCTTGAAAGTTGTACAGCCTTTTCTTTGACGCCTCTTGCGCTTCCTTCTAAGCGGAGTTATACTCCTCTTTTTGTTTCAGAATCTGAAGGGCGCACCCGTGCCTATATCAAAATCCAGGATGGTTGCAATCACGCATGTTCTTTCTGTAAGGTGGTGTTGGTGCGCGGTCCTGCACGGTCAAGACCCGTGGTGGATGTGATTGAAGAAGCGAAACGCCTTTCCGGGCAAGGTTCCCGGGAAGTGGTTCTGACAGGAATTCAGCTTGGTTCTTACGGTTATGATTTTGAAAAACGCCAGATGTTAGTTGATCTTTTGGAAGATTTATCCAAGATTTCTGATTTGAAACGCATCCGGTTAAGTTCCATTGAACCAACGGATGTGACCGATGAGCTAATTGAAGCTATGGCTTCCATGAAAAAAGTATGTCCGCATCTTCACATTCCGCTTCAAAGTGGTGATGATCAAGTTTTGGAACGAATGAATCGTAGGTACCGTAGGTATTTTTATATTGATTTGGTCCAAAAAATTCGGGATCGGGTAAATGATTTTGTTTTGACCACGGATGTCATGATTGGTTTTCCTGGCGAAACTGATTTTCAGTTTGATCAGACAATAAAACTTCTGGTGGAGACCCAACCTTATAAACTACATATTTTTCCATATAGCCTACGAGAGGGGACGCGGGCATCTCGATTTCAAGATCCGGTTGAAGAATTTGAAATCTACAGGCGTAAAGATGTTTTGATTTTGCTTGAAGAGAAGCTCAAAAGAAACGTTCAGGAGAAATTTTTGGGTTGCTCCATGGACATTTTGGTTGAGGCAAGCAAAGTTGGGGCCGGATGGGCTTCTGGGCGAGGCGCAAATTATTTGAAGGCACGTTTTCCGCTTCAAAATAGCCTGCCTGGAACTATTTTTAAAGTACAAATGGAACGGATTAAAGATACAGAACTAATTGGTTCGATACAAAGAGAAAAGGAAAGGACTCATCATGATTTTAACAGCTGTTTCCGTGCAAACTAATGTAGATTGGTCTTCACTTTTCATGAAAATGGGCTGGGTGGATGCAATATTTCTGTTTGCATTTTCACTTGGCATTTTTTTGGGTTTGAGGAGAGGACTAGCCAAGGTTTTTCCGAGTTTGTTTGGCGTGGTTATAGCTCAGGTTTTAGCGGTCGAATATAGCACGCCTTTAGCTACATTTTTCCAAGCTAAGTTTCAAGCACCGGCTCAGATGGTTCATGGAATTGCTTTTGCCGTTCTTGCCGGCGGTTCCATTTTCTTAATTCGCTTTGTGTTTCAATTTTTGTCTTTGCTTGTGAGCGTTGAATTTAGGCCACCTCTCAATAATATAGGTGCCACTATTTTGGGAGGGTTGCAATTTGTTTTATTTTTAAGTCTCATTGCGTCCTTTTTGATATTTTTTAAAGCTCCTTTTATTGAGCAAAGCTTGATGGAACATTCTGTATGCGGTCCTTATTTGGTTCGATCGACCAATCAGGTTCATGATTTTTTCATCCGATGGTTTCCACAAAGTTGGAAAGTATAATCAGTGCGAGTAAGATAAAACCGCTCAAGAAGTCTTTTTATGAACGCAATACCCAGATCGTTGCTTTTGAGTTGATCGGAAAGGTTTTAGTTTCGAAACAGAGCGAAGTAGTTTTAAGCGGAAAAATTGTGGAGACCGAAGCCTATTTTGGAGATCAGGATCCGGCAAGTCATGCTTATTGCGGAATGACTCCGCGAAATCAGGTGATGTTTGGGCCCGCGGGATTTAGTTACGTTTATTTTACGTATGGGAATCACCATTGTCTTAATGTTGTGACTGAAAAAGAAAATGTTGCTGGCGCAGTTTTGATTCGTGCCGTTGAACCCATTTCAGGCATTGAAACGATGAAAAAAAGCCGTGGCTACGTTGCACATAAACAACTGACCAATGGCCCTGGGAAATTGACACAAGCTTTTGGAATTACACGGGAACATTCTGGAAAAGATTTGACACAAGATGAACTATTTTGTGTCACAGAGGGAAAAGAAGAAGGATTGCTTCACATCCAAGTGGCTACACGAATTGGAATTAGTCGCGCTAAACATATGCCCTATCGATTTTATCTTACAGCCAGTCCTTTTGTTTCGGTGCGCTAAGTATGGCTTATAACGATCAAGTGGTTGACCAAGTCCAGTCACTGAATGATATTGTAGAAATCATTTCTTCCTACATTCCCCTCAAGCGGGCCGGAAGAAATTTTAAGGCCAACTGTCCGTTTCATTCCGAAAAGACTCCTTCTTTTGTGGTGAATCCCGATAAACAGATTTTTCATTGTTTTGGCTGCGGTGTCGGAGGAGATGTATTTTCTTTTTTAATGAAGTATGAACAAATGAATTTTCCGGAAGCGCTGAGGAAACTGGCTGAACGAGTCCATGTGGTTTTGCCTGAGTCTAAAAAGTTTTCTACTCCGGAACGTTCACAGCTGGAACGGCTTTATCAGCTTTATACGGTTGCTGCAGAATTTTACCATACGAACTTAAAACATCCAAAACTTGGAGAAGCCGGGCGTACCTATTTGGAAAAGCGCGGTTTTGGAACCTCTGAAACCGAAACTTTCCGTTTAGGTTTTGCACTTTCAGAATGGCGTACTTTGTATGAACATCTTTCCAAGAAAGGATTTCAAGACCAAGAATTGCTCCGCTCCGGGCTTATTGGTCGATCTGCACAAGGAACGACTTATGATATTTTCAGAAACCGTGTCATGTTTCCAATATTTAGCACACAGGAGAAGGTAATTGCATTTGGCGGACGCGCCATTGCGGATGAAACACCCAAGTATCTGAATTCACCCGAGACGCCTATTTTTAAGAAACGAAAGGAAATGTACTGTCTTCATCTCGCTAAACGTGCTATTGCTACGTCAGAAGAAATTCGCCGCATGATGATTGTGGAAGGCTACCTGGATTGCATCCGTCTTTATGCAAATGGGTTTCAAAACGTTGTCGCCACTTTAGGTACTTCACTTACAAATGAACATGTTCGGATTTTGAAACGATATGCGGATGAAGCGATTGTCCTTTTTGATGGCGACAAGGCGGGAGAACAAGCGTCGCTTAGAGGGCTTGATATTTTTCTGGAAGAGGGAATGGGGGTTAAAGTTTTATGCCTTCCTAAAGGATTTGATCCAGATGATTTTATTCGTTCAAAAGGCGCTCAAGCGATGACTGAGCTTCTAAAACAAAGCCAGGATGTGTTTGATTTCAAACTTCAGGTATTGCTGAGTCGCTACAACAAATCAGATTCTCTCGGGCTCCTAAAGATTACAAGCGAATTCCTGGATACGTTTGCAAGAATCCAAACACCGGTTTTGGTAGATCGTTACCTTAAAAAGCTTGCGGTTACTTTGGGAGTGGAAGAAGGCTCATTAAGGTCTGAACTGAATAAACTCAAAGTCAAACAGGGTGGTGTAGCCAAATTAACCTTAAGAGAAGCGAAACCAATTCTTGTAGCGAAAAAAACAGAGCAACCTCCGGTTGAGAAACTTCTCTTGAGTTTAATGATCCATTATCCGTCCTATATTCGGATGTTTCTGGAGTTGTTTCCCAATTATGCATTTTTAGGTGATAAGACAAGAGAAATATTTAATCTGTTTTGCCAGATCATCCGAGAGTCTGACGAAACAAAACTGTCAGCTTCCCAATTGCTTAACCGAATCAAAGAAGAAGGGTTAAAAATCTTTGTCAGCGAACTTTTGATGAACGAGTGGAGTTCTGGTGACGATCGAGAACAAGCTTTTCAGGATGCGATTCGCACGCTTAAGATGCAGGAACGGGCGGGACGGCTCCGAACTTTACGAAATCAGATTTCCCAAGCTGAGGAAGCCGGCGATCAAGATTTGGTTTTAAAATACATGAAGACATACCAAGAGATGCTTGTTCAACCCGATTAGATTACATCTTAAGTTATTTATTTATAATGCTTTATGAAGTTAATCCAACCATGAAGTACTAAGCTGATTAGAACGTGCGTTTTTAGAGTGTCGGTCTGTAAGAAGTTCGGCCAAAGACAAAGTTTTATGCTATAATACACGTTTTACCTACCCTCTATAAAAATGGAGGTAGGGCTCGATATGCCAAAGAAGAAAAAAATAAAGCGCGCTAAGGAGAAAACCAACACTATGCTATCAGAAACCACCATCGCACCTCCCCCAAAACCAGCCGTATCTTATCAAGAAGTTCTCGAGAGGCTTGTTTCACTTGGAAAGCGTCAAGGCTATTTGACGTATGAGCAAATCAACAACCATCTTCCAACTGAGATAGCTTCATCTGAAAAGCTTGAAGAGGTGATTACTGCGTTGACGGAAAAAAATATTGAGATTACAACAAGCGCCATTCAGCGCGGTGGTGGGCTTGATGAAAAAGGGGATGCGAAAAAAGGCAAGGACCTCAGCGAGGAAGGCAAAGAACCTGTCGAGGAAGAATTTGAGCGCGCCCGGATGGATGATCCTGTGCGCACTTATTTGCGGCAGATGGGGCAAATTTCACTTTTAACACGAAGCCAAGAAATTGCACTGGCGAAACGCATTGAAGAAGCTGAGGAAAAATTAAAAGCCACTGTGTATGAAACAAAGGCTGTGCGTTATGAAGTGCTTCATTTGGCCAATCAAATTATTAATGACGAGATCAATCTCGAGTCGATTATCGAGGAAGATCAAGCATCTAAATTGCTGGTTACGAAACATAAGTTAAAACTTCTCACCCGCAAACTTCGCGCTTCTCGCAAAGACACGGACTTGGTTCCTCTGCTGATACAATTTAACTTAAGCATTGGCATTGTCGAGCAGATCATTGCCAATCTCCGCGCTAAACTCGAAGAGCTTAAGAGTAACCGGAGAGAAATTTCCCAGCTCAGGCGCAAGAAAGTTCGTGGCAAAATCGGCGAGGTCATGAAGCGAAATCAAGAGATTGCAGCCGAATTGAGCGAATCAGAAGATGCGGTTTATGAACATTTTAAAAAGATTCAGAAGCGTGAGCGGGAATTGTCGCACGCCAAAAAAGACCTCGTAGCTGCCAATTTAAGGTTGGTCGTGAGTATTGCTAAAAAATACACGAATCGCGGTCTTTCCTTTTTAGATTTGATTCAGGAAGGAAATATCGGTTTGATGAAGGCCGTAGATAAGTTTGAATATCAACGAGGTTATAAATTTTCAACTTATGCTACGTGGTGGATTCGTCAAGCGATTACACGTTCCATCGCAGATCAGGCGCGAACGATTCGAATTCCGGTTCATATGATTGAAACGATCAACAAATTTTTCCGCGCTTCAAGGCATCTCGTTCAAGAAACCGGCCGGGAACCCACTCCTGAAGAAGTAGCTCGCGTTATGAGAATGCCGGTTGAGAAAGTCAAAGGCATTCTTAAAATTGCTCAAGAGCCGATCAGTCTTCAAACCCCAGTTGGGGATGATGGAGATACAAGTTTCGGCGATTTTATTGAGGATAAGTCTGCGGTTTCTCCTGCCAACGTAACGGCTTACTCAATGTTAAAGGAGCAGATGGATGGTGTGCTCGATACCATTACTGAGCGTGAAGAAAAAGTGTTAAGGCTCAGGTTTGGAATCGGTGATGGATATTCGAGGACTTTGGAAGAAGTGGGGCAAATCTTCAATGTAACCCGCGAGCGTGTCCGCCAAATTGAAGCAAAAGCGCTTCGCAAACTCCGCCATCCAACTCGCGCCCGGAAACTAAAAAACTTTTTGGATATCAAGCTGAGCGACTAAATCTGTTTCGGAACACTTATGCCAACACGGGAAGAAGTGATCAAAGCCATCAAGCAGGTGTATGATCCAGAAATTCCCGTGAACGTATACGATCTGGGATTGATTTATGATGTTGATCTTGAGCAGGATAAAGTCAATGTCAAAATGACGCTCACGACCCAAAGCTGCCCCTCAGCTCAGCAACTGCCCGATATGGTTCGCACGCGTGTTTCTGCGCTTCCGAACGTCAAGACCGTTCATGTCGAAGTGGTGTGGGAACCTCAATGGAATCCTTCAATGATTAGCCCAGAAGGCAAGAAAATTTTGCACCTTGAGGATGAGTCTTAAAGATTCCTTCCAGTATGGAAGAAGCAGAACGCCTTTATCAAGAGTCGCTCACGCTTTTTCGATCCGGCCATTTGGACCAAGCCATTGCTAAGTTAGAACAGTCCCTTACCCTTGATTCAAAATATCCCGATGCGCTCGAGACGCTTGGTGTTTTATATGCCAAAGTGGAACAGCTCGACAAAGCGATTGAATTGATGAAACGCCTTACGAAAGTTGCTCCGAATCATATTATGGCTCGCACAAACCTTTCCCGTTTTTACGTTCAAAAAGGAATGATTTTGGAAGCAGAGCAAGAACAAGCGGAGGCAAGACGGCTTTCTTGGAAAGCCGAACTTCAAGCTCAGAAGACAGCTGGCCGTATCAAAGATAAGACTCCGGAAGAAGAAACGAAAGACCGAGAAAAAGAAATCCAAAGCCGTATTGAGCGATACCAAAAGGTGATTGAACTGGATCCAAAGGATGTGTTGGGTTATTTCAGTTTGGGTTCTGCTTTGATGGATGCCAAGCGTCTTCAAGAAGCGCGTAGTGCTTTTGAGAAAGCAATTTCAGTTGATCCGAATCATTCTCCTAGTTATTTTAATCTCGGAGTTGTGTTAGAATCACTTGCGCAAGCAGAGGAATCCTGCAGGATTTACGAAAAGGGAATCCAGGTAGCCGATTCTCGAGGGGATATGATTCCGCTTCGGAAAATGGAAGCGCGGTTGAGGATGTTAAAGGGTGCTTAAAATTTTTGAGTCACATTTTTGACATAGAGCCCGTCCCAACTTCCGATGGTACGCTATTAGAAGTTGGGACTGGCCCGAAATCATTGAATAAAAAAATGGGAGATCGGGCCCGTAGCTCAATGGTTAGAGCAGCGGACTCATAATCCGTTGGTTCCTGGTTCGAGCCCAGGCGGGCCCACCAATCTTCAAATAAGGCAGTGAAAAATTGACTTTTAAAAGGTGCATGTTATAGTCAAAAAATATGGAATCGACACCTGAGACTAAACGCCCTTCCTATTTTGCGCGTGTAGCGAGCAGTATACGCGGCAGATTTCTAGCCGGCTTGTTGGTGGTTGCACCGCTTTGGCTGACCTACATAGCGTTAAAATTTTTCTTTAGGACTTTAGATGGTTTTTTTGCTCCTTTGATCAAACATTCGTTTGGTTTTTCAATCCCAGGCCTAGGTTTTATTTTGTTGATTGCTTTTATCTATTTGATTGGCATGATTACCTCCAATATCTTGGGCCGTTCGTTGTTTCATTTTTGGGAAGCCATTCTGCATCGAATTCCTTTTGTAAAAAATATTTATCAAGGTGCGAAGCAACTGATTCACACGATCTCACTTTCCAAATCCACTGCATTTAAACGTGTTGTTTTGATTGAATATCCCCGCGCCGGTCTTTTGGCCCTCGGCTTTGTTACGAATTCAATACTGGATGAAACAAATGGTAAACGATCCGTGATTGTGTTTATTCCGCACACTCCGAGTCCAACCTCCGGCATGTTTGAGATTGTTTCGGAGAATGAAGTTATCGAAACGGATCTTACCGTTGAAGAGGGAATCAAGATGGTGATTTCAGGCGGTTTGGTGACGCCTCCGAATTTTGCTCTCCGCACAGGAAGAATGAAACCTTCCCCATGACTATTCTACGCCGTTATTGTTTACGTGAGTTAGCTTATCCTTTTCTGATGTCATTGGTCCTGATAACTTTTATCTTTATGGCAGGGAACTTGCTTGGCTTGGCTGATTTGCTCGTCAACAAAGGTGTCAGTGTTTTTGACGTGGTCAAGTTAGTCATTTTACTGGTTCCAAGTCTCCTGGGCTTCATTTTGCCTACGGCAGCTTTAACAAGCGTCCTCCTCGTTTTTGGAGGCCTTGCTCAGAACAATGAAATTACGGCCATCAAAGCAAGCGGTGTCCATCTTTTCAGGCTCCTATTTCCTGTTATCGCTGTCGCTTTTTTACTTAGTTTGTTTTCCTTATTTTTGATTGATCAAGTACAGCCGAGATCTGAATATGAATCCCGCCAACTCGCCCGCCGGCTTGTGGCCAAACGCCCAGCCGCTTATCTAGAGGCGGGCCGGTTTATTAAAGATTTTGACGGCTATACACTTTGGATCAATCAAATTAAAGGAAATCGCTTGGAAGGAATAACGGTTTTTCAATTACAAGAAGGAAAACCAACCCGTACGATTATAGCAGAATGGGGCGAGGCAGTGACATCTCCTGATCAGCAGTCGCTTGCCTTAAAACTTTATAATGGGACGAGCGATGAACCAAATCCAGATGATCCCTCCGTCTTATACAAATTGAATTTTAAAACCTTCTTGCTTGCGAATATTACAACCGGAAAACAAAGTGGTGGTGTCGGAAAAAAGGAAAAAGAAATGACGATTGATGAATTGCTTTATCGATTGAAACATGATGATGAAACCAAGCATGTTGCTAAGAAAAAGCGCGAAACGGAAGCGGAAATTCACAAAAAGATTTCCTTTTCTTTCGCAACAGTCGTTTTTGTTTTGATTGGTCTGCCGGTTGCCATCATCAGCCGCCGCGGCGAGGTGGTTGTCAGTTTCTCAGTTGCTATGGCTGTTGTTGCTGTATATTATATTTTGTTTGTTTGGGGGAGGACCATGGCGATCCATGGCTATGCCCCTCCATGGTTTGCACTTTGGCTTCCTAACGTTATTCTCATCACGATTTCCGTTTTCTTAGGAAAGCGGATGGTTCAACTTTAAGTGACCGTTTTATTGTAAAATCAATTCGTTTTTGGTATAATTTAATTAAGTTGTTCTTTATCAGGGCAGCACCAATCTTCCGATAAAAATTTAATCGTTGATTGGTACAGTCCTTAACTTCTCATTAGTATTCACGTGTTGTTAAGGGCAGCACTTGCCTTCATTATTTTAAATAAATGGGGAGGCAAGTACAGTCCTGATTTCCGAATTTAACTTAATCAATGAGAATCAGGGCAGTATTTTCAAGAGATGGTCGCTCCTGCTGAAATTTTAGCAGGGGAGGAAAGTCCGGGCTCCAAAGGGTAGAGTGCTTCGTAATTCGAAGGCTTGCACATCGAAAGATGGACAAGACGGAAAGTGCCACAGAAAACAAACAGCCTGGCAAGGAAACTTGTCCGGTCAAGGTGAAACGGCGGTACTCACTCTCATAAAATTTTTATTGAAAGTGAGTGCAGTCATCACGCCCATTAATTAAATGGGTTGTGATGGCGGTGTAAAAGACCACCGGTCCCAAGGCAACGCGGGACGCATGGCAAACCCCACTTGGAGAAAGACCGAACAGTAGACAATTGGCTCGCCCAGAAAAACATCGAGCCTGGGAATGACCCATTCCTTAGTCTCGGGTTGGTCGCATGCGGCGGTTACGTAAGTGCCGTCCTAGATAGATGATCATCACCGTTTCTTCACTGAAACGGGACAGAACTCGGCTTAACTTGAAAATACTGCCTAATTTTCATTGATTAACTTAAATTGGTAATCAGTACTGCCCTTATTTTCTAGTTTGGAATTGCCGCTTGACTTAAAGTTCTTTTTCAGGTATTGTTTGTTTGGTTGTGCAGTAAATAACCTTTTAAACTGGTTCTGAGAAACCAGTAAAGGTAAAAAATGAAGATACTTATACCCAAAGTAAAAAGAAAGCTCACTATCTAAGTGAGCTATTTTTTTACTCAGAAATTGAGACAAAATGACACAAATTGAGTTCCAATGAATCAAATTATTAATGCAGAAGAGATGAATCGAGCAATTACGAGGATTTCGCATGAAATTCTTGAAAAAAATAAAGGTGCGGAACATCTCGTTTTAATTGGAATTCGCACCGGTGGCGCTATTCTAGCAAAGCGGTTTCAAAGCCAAATTCATTCGATTGAAGGGAGGAAAATTCCGCTTGGCCTTTTAGATATTACGCTTTACCGGGATGACCTGACGGAAATTGGTCCGCAACCCAATGTGGGGGAAACCGAAATCAATTTCAATGTAGACGGGAAAAAAGTGGTGCTCGTTGACGATGTTTTATTCACCGGCAGAACCATCCGCTGCGCTCTGGATGCCCTCATCGATTTTGGAAGGCCTGAATCAATTCAACTTGCTGTTTTAATTGACAGGGGACACAGAGAACTTCCGATTAAGCCGGATTATGTTGGAAAAAATATTCCTACCTCTAAGAATGAAAAGGTGATCGTGAAGTTTAAAGAACAGGACGGGGAAGATGGTGTAAGTGTGGTGGCAAAGGAGTAACGATGAACACGGTCTGGAAACGAAAAGATTTGGTGGGAATCAAAGATCTGACAGCGGATGAAATTCGCCTGATTCTTGATACAGCTAAATCACTTCAGGAAATTTCATTAAGACCAGTTAAGAAAGTCCCAACGCTTCGTGGTCGGACGGTGGCCAATCTCTTTTTTGAACCCAGCACGCGAACTAGAATTTCTTTTGAGCTTGCCGAAAAAAGATTAAGCGCAGATACAATCAGTTTTACGGGTTCTACCTCAAGTACAGTAAAGGGAGAAACGCTTAAAGATACGGTCCGAAACATTGAATCTCTTAAAGTGGATATGATTGTGATGAGACATTCGGCTTCGGGTGCTCCGCACAGACTGGCTGAGGCACTTCCTGTCAGCGTTATTAATGCGGGGGATGGGATTAATGAACATCCGACCCAAGCGCTTCTCGATATGTTTACCGTGCAGGAGAAGAAAGGAAAACTCGCCGGTATAAAGGTTGCTTTTATTGGAGATATTCTTCATAGCCGTGTGGCTCGTTCCAACATTTGGGGATTAACGAAGCTTGGAGCAAAAGTGGTTGTGTGCGGGCCTAAAACGCTTCTTCCGCCGAAGGTCGAAAGTTTGGGAGTTGAAGCAACCACAGATTTAGAAAAAGCAATTCGAGATGCTGATGTGATTAATCTTCTTAGAATTCAAACGGAGCGGCAAAGTGAATGTTATTTTCCAAGTATCAGAGAATATGCGACCTCATATCAAATTAATCAAGACGTTTTAAAACACGCAAAACCTGACGTTTTGATCATGCATCCCGGTCCGGTAAATCGCGGCATAGAACTTTCAAGCGATGTAATGGATGGGCCCTATTCCGTAATTTTAGATCAAGTGACCAACGGTCTTGCAGTTCGGATGGCCGTCCTTTATCTCTTAAGCGGTGCACGAAAGAAAAGTGAGAATAAATAAATGATGATCAATCTTTTAATGAAACAGATTCACGTGGTTGATCCCAAAAATAAGGTGGATGGTGTTTTTGATCTTCTGATCAAAAACGGATTGATCACTGAGCTTAAAAAAGAAATCAAATCAGATAGCGTTGAGACTTTAAACGGAAAAGGGTTGCACTTGTTTCCAGGTTTAATCGATATGCACGTTCATTTCAGAGAACCTGGATTTGAGCAGAAGGAAACGATCGTATCGGGTTCCAAAGCTGCTTTAAAAGGCGGGTTTGTGGCAGTAGTGGCGATGCCCAATACCAATCCACCTTGTGACCATCAAAGTGTTATTGACAACATTATTCGAAAAGCCAACGAAGTTCCGTTTTACATTTTTCCAGCGGGTACCTTAACTAAAGAGCGTGAGGGAAAAGAGCTCTCTGAAATGGCCGACCTCAAACGAGCCGGCGCTTGGGCAGTGACCGATGATGGAAATTGGGTGAGCGATCCGCTTTTGATGCGCCGTGCAATGGAATATGCCTCCATGCTCGGGCTTTTAGTGATTAGTCATGCTGAAGATAATCGACTTACCGCTAACGGTGTCATGAATGAAGGAATTATGTCGACACGGCTAGGGTTAAAAGGAATTCCGAATGCGAGTGAAGCCATTGCGATAAGCCGCGATATTTTGCTGGCCGAGTTAACCGGTGCTCCGCTTCATCTGACTCATATTTCAACCAAAGAAGCGGTTGAATTGATTCGTGAAGCGAAAAAGAAGAAACTCCCTGTGACAGCTGATGTAACACCTCACCATTTCAGCTTAACCGATGAAGCGCTTGAACATTATGACACTAATTTTAAAATGATGCCGCCTTTAAGAACAACAGAAGACCTCAAATCAATTCTCGAAGGTTTGAAAGATGGAACCATTGATGCGATTGCGACGGACCACGCACCGCATACAGATGAAGAAAAAATGGAAGAGTTTATGGATGCTCCTGTAGGAGTAACGGGAGTTGAAACGGCGTTGGGCGTTGCTTTAACGAAACTTTATCATGAGAAAGTTTTGAGTCTCTCTGAGCTTGTAATGAAAATGTCTACCAGGCCGGCCGAAATTTTAAAACTTCCCGCTGGATTCGGAGAAGTTAAAGTTGGTACAGAGGCAAATCTCACCTTGGTTGATTTAAATCAAGATTGGGTGGTTTGCGTGGAAGAGTTTATTTCAAAATCTAAAAATTCTTGCTTTATCGGGATGAAACTTAAAGGGAAAGCAGTCGGAACGATTTCACGGGGAAAATTATGGCAGCACTGATTCTCATTAGTAAAAATAAATTGGTAATCAGTACAGTCATCATTCACCGATAAAATTTAATATGAAGATGATGACAGAAGCAGTTCTAGCTCTTGAGGATGGATTAATATTTCGGGGGGAATCCTTTGGCCACCAAGGCGAAACTTGCGGGGAAGTGGTATTTAATACTTCGCTTTCGGGCTACCAGGAAATTTTGACTGATCCTTCCTATAAAGGCCAGATGGTGACGATGACCTATCCGCACATCGGGAATTACGGAATCAATGAAGCCGACTCTGAATCAAGGCGGCCATGGGTAGAAGGTTTTATTGTGAAGGAAGTAAGTCCAATGGTAAGCAACTGGCGTTCTGAGATGTCGCTTGATGAATATCTCAAAAAATACAAAATCGTTGGGATTCAAGGAATTGACACGCGCAAATTGGTGAAACACCTTCGAGATCATGGGGCTCAAAAAGGAGTTATTTCCTCAACCGATCTTGATGAGAAACGTTTGGTGAAAAAAGCAAAGGCTTCGCCGAGTATTGTGGGGGTTGATCTCGTGAAAGAAGTAACGTGCAAAGAACCTTACGATTTCAAAGAAGGGCTTCTTCCGGAATTTGTCTGGCCCGACCGCAAGCAGTGTATTTCAAAGGAGCATTTTATTGTATGTGTGGATGGCGGAATTAAATTCAATATCTTAAGGAAGTTGAATCAGCATGGGTTTCGCGTAAAAGTAGTCCCTGCTCATACGAGCGCAAAAGATATTTTGAAGTTAAATCCAAAGGGCGTTTTTTATTCCAACGGGCCAGGCGATCCAGAACCCGTTACCTATTTGTGGCAATCCATGCATGAATTAATCGGGAAAGTTCCGATTTTTGGAATTTGTTTGGGCCATCAAATGCTTGGACTCGCGTTGGGAGGGAAGACGTTTAAATTGAAATTCGGTCACCGGGGCGGAAATCATCCTGTGATGGATTTAAAAACAAGACGAGTTGAAATTACATCGCAAAATCATGGTTTTTGTGTCGATGCTGACACACTCCCTAAAAATGAAATCGAAATAACCCATATTAATTTAAATGACAAAACCCTCGAAGGAATCCGCCATAAGAAATACCCCGTTTTCTCCGTTCAATACCACCCTGAGAATTCACCGGGTCCTCATGATTCTGATTATCTTTTTAATCGGTTTTATGCCATGGTCGATCACGGAGTCTGGTGATGCCGAAGCGAACCGATATTAAGAAAATCCTCATCATCGGATCTGGCCCAATTATTATTGGACAAGCCTGCGAATTCGATTACTCGGGAACCCAAGCCTGTAAAGCCTTGAGAGAAGAAGGCTATGAAGTTGTTTTAATCAACTCTAATCCCGCTACGATTATGACCGATCCTGAAGTTGCCGACAGAACTTACATCGAACCAATTACCTCAGAAGTTCTTGAAAAAATTATTGAGCGCGAACGTCCGGACGCATGTCTTCCCACCATGGGAGGGCAAACGGGTTTAAATACAGCGGTCGAAGCTTATGAAAAGGGAATATTTACAAAATATGGGGTTGAATTAATCGGAGTCAAATACGAAGCGGTCAAGAAAGCAGAAGATCGTGAAGAGTTTAAACAAGCCATGGAGCGCATCGGGCTTGATCTTCCCAAATCAGCCTGTGCTCATTCCATTGAAGATGCGGTTAAAATTGCAGAAAAGATCGGCTATCCGGTGATTGTGAGACCTTCTTTTACGCTCGGGGGATCCGGAAGCGGGATTTGTTTCAACCGTGAAGAGCTTGAGCGGATTGCACGGCTTGGGCTTGAATACAGCATTGTCAATGAAGTGTTAATTGAGGAATCAGTGCTCGGGTGGAAGGAATTCGAACTCGAAGTCATGCGGGATTGTAAGGACAACTTTGTTGTGATCTGTTCCATCGAGAATTTCGATCCGATGGGAGTTCACACGGGCGATTCTATCACTGTAGCGCCAGCTCAAACGCTTACGGATAAAGAATATCAAAGGATGCGGGATGCAGCACGAAAAGTAATTTCAGAAATTGGCGTTGAAACCGGAGGTTCCAACATTCAGTTTGCAGTCGATCCCAAAACAGGCCGAATGGTTGTGATTGAAATGAATCCGCGTGTCTCGCGTTCTTCCGCACTCGCTTCAAAAGCAACAGGATTTCCGATTGCCAAGTTCGCAGCAAAGCTAGCCGTAGGCCTTACGCTTGATGAAATTCCAAATGACATTACCAAATATACACCCGCCGGTTTTGAACCGACGATTGACTATTGCGTTGTGAAAATCCCTCGTTTCGCGTTTGAAAAATTTGAAGGCGTGGATGATACGCTTACGACCCAAATGAAATCAGTAGGTGAAACCATGGCCATTGGCCGGACGTTTAAAGAAGCGCTTCAAAAAGGATTGAGGGGGCTTGAGATCAAGCGTTTTGGATTGGGCGGCGACGGTCGGGATCAAGTATTCGATTTGAAACTTGATTCCCGTGAAGCACTTATAACTTTTATTAAGGAATCCAAGAAAGACACCAAGCTCAAAGAGCAGATTAAAAATTACATTGCCATTCCAAAAGCTGATCGGATTTTTTATCTCAAATATGCTTATTACGCAGGTTTTTCAGTTCAAGAGATTTCCGACATTACAAAGATTGATCCATGGTTTTTGGAACAACTCAAACAAATTATAGAAATTGAAAAAGAATTGTTAGAAGCAGGATCAAAGAATTCCGTTCTTTTGATTAGAAAGGCAAAACAATTTGGATTCTCAGACGTTCAGCTTGCCTTTTATTTCGGCACAGACGAAATCAGTATTCGCAAGATGAGAAAACAAGCCGGCATCGAAGCTGTATTTAAACTCGTGGATACCTGCGCCGCTGAATTCAAAGCCTACACCCCTTATTTTTATTCCACTTATGAGGAAGAAGATGAAACGATTCCAAGCATAAAAAAGAAAGTAATGATCTTAGGGGGTGGCCCCAATCGAATTGGGCAGGGGATTGAATTTGATTATTGCTGTGTCCATGCTGCGTTTGCGCTTAAGGAATTGGGTTATGAAACCATTATGGTGAATTCCAATCCTGAAACCGTGAGCACAGACTATGACACCTCCGATAAGCTTTTCTTTGAACCGCTTACGCGAGAGGACGTTCTTAATATTGCAGACTGCGAAAAACCAACGGGTGTGATTGTGCAACTTGGCGGACAAACCCCTCTCAATTTGTCGCTCGGGCTTGAAAAAGCTGGTCTTAAAATTTTAGGCACTTCCACGGCTTCAATTGATTTTGCTGAAGACCGGAAAAAATTTAGAGAGCTTTTGATTCGAATTAATTTGAAACAGCCAACAAGTGAAACCGTTTTTACCGCAGAAGAAGCTTATCAAGCTGCTAAGCGGATTGGATACCCCGTTTTGATCAGGCCTTCTTATGTGCTTGGGGGGCGCGCTATGGAGATTGTTTATGACGAAGCTCAGCTTAAGAAATATATTAAACAGGCGGTTGAAGCGAGTGACCAAAACCCTGTTTTGATTGATAAATTCCTGGAAGATGCGATTGAAGTTGATGTAGATTTAATTGGAGATGGGAAAGATTTTATCGTAGGCGGGATTTTGGAGCATATCGAAGAGGCGGGCGTCCATTCAGGAGATGCTGCCATGTCACTTCCTCCTTTTTCACTTTCAGCTGAACTTATTTCTGATTTGACTCAGAAAACCAAACAGCTTGCCAAAGAGTTAAATGTGATTGGATTGATGAACGTTCAGTATGCCATCAAAGCAGGTGAAATCTATTGTCTAGAAGTCAACCCCCGCGCTTCCCGGACGGTGCCATTTGTGAGTAAAGCCATCGGTGTCCCACTTGCAAAAATGGCAGCTGAAGTAATGGTAGGAAAGACTCTAAAGGAATTAGGACTTACGAAAGAAATTGTGCCCAAGTATTTTTCAATTAAAGAATCCGTTTTCCCATTTGTCAAATTTCCTGGTGTGGATATTATTTTGTCTCCTGAAATGAAATCGACCGGTGAGGTAATGGGAATTGATGAGGATTTTGGTCTTGCATTTTATAAGTCACAACAAGCAGCTTATTCAGACATTCCTGCTGCTGGAAATGTTTTTCTGAGCGTTAAAAATCAAGACAAAGAAAAAGTGGTTCGCGTTGCTCAAGGGCTTTCAAAATTAGGTTATCACATCATATCTACGAGAGGAACAGCGGCCCATCTTGAAAAAAACGGCGTTAAAGCAGAAGTGATCAACAAACTAATCGAAGGCCCGCCACACATTGGTGACAAAATTAGAGCCAAAGAAATTGCCTTGATCATCAATACACCAACAGGAAAAGGTCCAATGTTGGATGAAGCAAAAATTCGTTCGCTTGCGGTTTCGTTTCGAATTCCTTGCATTACTACGATCAATTCGGCACAAGCCGTTATTTCCGCGGTTGAGTCTTTTCGAAAGAAGGGAATTTCAGTAAGAACCATTCAAGAGTATCAGAACAAGAAATCTTCGCAGGGTGAAAAAATTAATGTTTGATGAAACAGTTACGATTCTTGAGAATAAAAAAGTAAACGCTGAATATTTCAAACTTATTTTTTCATCGAAACAACTTTCCGAAAAAGTTTTTCCGGGGCAGTTTCTTAATATTCAAATTGAAAATCAACAAGGCTTACTTCTAAGAAGGCCGTTCAGCTATTACCGCGTGCGCGGATCCAAAATTGAAATCCTTTATGAAATTTTGGGCCGCGGTACGACTCTTTTGGCTGAAAAAAGACTGGGTCATACGTTAAAAGTTCTCGGCCCGCTTGGCCGGCCATTTACCCAGAAGTTAAAAGGGAAAAAACGAGTTCTAGTCGCAGGCGGGGTTGGTGTTCCTCCTTTGGTTTTCCTTGCTGAAACAATAAAAGATCCTGTTTCTCCATTGCTACTTATCGGGTGTAAATCCAAAATCGAAGTTTTACCTAAGCAGGAATTATTTAAGATCGAAGGAGAAGTTCGGTATGCGACCAATGATGGGTCCTATGGTAAAAAAGGTTTTATCACTGTTTTGCTCCATGATATTTTGAAAAAGGAAAATCCGAAATCGCTTTTTATTCAAACATGTGGACCCAACGTGATGATGGATGCCGTAATGAAAATCGCGAAGGAATTTGGCGCAGAAGGAGAAGCTTCTATCGATGAACGTATGGCTTGCGGAGTTGGCGCATGCTTAGGATGTGTAGTTGAGACGCGGGATGGTTTTAAAACGAGTTGTGTAGAAGGGCCGGTCTTTTCATTTGCGGAGTTAGTATAGATGCCAAAAAAAATTGATCTTACAACTAAAATAGGAAATTTGACTTTTCAGAATCCGGTAACGGTTGCCTCAGGCACTTTTGGATCAAAAGATGAGTACGCTCGTTATGTTGATTATGAAAAACTGGGTGCGATTGTCACAAAAACCGTGACGCCTAAACTTCGCAAGGGAAACCCAATGCCGAGGATTTGGGAAACGCCCAGCGGAATGCTGAATGCGATCGGCTTACAGAATAAAGGTATTGACGATTTCATTGAAAATAAAATTCCATACTTTAAGAAGATAAAAACCCATCTGATCGTAAATATTGCAGGAGAAAGTATTGAAGATTTCGTGTCTTTGGCTAAAAAATTAGATGTCCAAAAAGGTGTTAGCGCACTTGAACTTAATATTTCTTGCCCCAACGTTAAGAAGGGGCTTGAGTTTTGCGCAAAGCCGGAATTAGCTTATGAAGTCGTAAAGGCGGTTAAAGAAACGACTCAGCTCCCAATTTTTACAAAGCTTTCACCTGAAGCGCATGACTTTTTGGGAGTGGCCGAAGCAGTCATTAAAGCAGGCAGTGATGCTTTGAGTTTGATTAATACGATTCGAGGAATGGCGGTCGATATTGAAAAATGCCGCCCGCAGCTCGCGAATGT
>Ga0209515_10000253_pt1 | contig 102282 bp, 87 predicted proteins | sample Subgroupgradi54m_FD_187454 | JGI IMG/M metagenome (GOLD analysis project Ga0209515, IMG submission 187454) | Subsurface groundwater microbial communities from S. Glens Falls, New York, USA - GMW60B uncontaminated upgradient, 5.4 m (SPAdes)... ... | reverse complement strand
CCAAAAAAGAGAAGAATGAAGCAGCCGATTATCTTAACAACTCATACACTCAATTGGAAACCACCTGACAATCATCCCTGGAGAAGATACCCAAACAAATGAATACAAAAAAGCGGACATTTCTATTTTGCACTGACAGGACTATTGAGCCAAGGTAATTGTACCGTGAGTGACCCGAATCAATCCGTCACGCAACAGAGAATCGATAATCTTTTGCAACTGTTCTGGTGAAATAGCAAAAAGCGACATGAATACTTTCTGTTCTACTCTTTCTTTTTCGACCAGTAATGTAATGATTTTCCCACGATAATATCGATTTGAGCCAATAAATTTTGTTTGTTTGGTCTTGCGAAACATGATCCCGCTCTGCGGGAGAATTTTTTCTTTTTTGAGCACCATTGCACTGTAATCCATCAGCGCCTGATTCCACTCGTATGCGCTTGCAGAAAGCAAGCGTCCTGAGCGAAGTCGAAGGGCTTTTCTTGGAAGTAGTTGGTCAGCAATCTCTTGTATTTTCTTTTTATTTGGTATTTGAGATTTGACATTTGAGATTTGAAATTGGGTCAGAATGACCCGTCTCACATTCGTATCTACCACCGCCACTTGCTTATTAAACGCAAAACAGAGTATTGCTCTTGCGGTGTACTCACCTATGCCGGGAAGTGTTTGCAGGGTTTTTTCATTTATATAATAATTATAATTGTTATAAATTTTATAATGGTTATGGAGAATTTTTGCGGTTTGCAAAAGATACAGTGCTCATCTGTTATACCCAAGCCCTGACCACATTTTAAGAACTTCTGATATCTTTGCTTTTGCTAGTTTTTCAACAGTTGGAAATGCTTTTAACCATGCTTCGTACTTTGACATTACCCGGGAAACCTGTGTCTGCTGCAGCATAACTTCTGATACTAAAATCTTATACGGATCTCGTGTACGCCGCCACGGCAAATCTCGTTTGTTTTTTGCAAACCAGGCGAGAATTTTTGTTTGGAATTGTTTAATTTTTTGTGGAGTAAGTTTTTTCATAAGAGGTATTATAACAACTGTGCTATAGTAAAATGTGTGAGGTTTCGTAAACCAAAATTATCAAAAGTTCAGCGAGAAAGACTATCAGAAATTCTTGGCAATATTTCTGTCGCTTAGTTTTCGGCAGGCGTAATTGCGCCACTCTTTGCTCGTCCAAAAAACATACTTGATTTTTTCTTGCCGTTTGGCATATCATTGATAATGACAATTGTGTTTATAACACTTTCGCTGTATCTTATCACAAGGAGGTAAAAAATGATCGAATGGAATATTGTAAACACGTATCTTTTTGCTGCTGTAGTAAGTAGTATTCTTTTGATTACCGTGTGGTTTTTGTTCGTAAAGAAGTAGTATGGAAATGCAAGCAAATCCCTATTTAGCAGTTACAGCTATAGTCCTTAGTCTTATTGCTGCTTACCTTGTTATCTTCCGTTCTCGGTAGATTGTACTTGCTTTTTGTACTATAAGATTGTAAAATACATTTCTAATGAGTCGGTATATCAATGCTCCAAATTTTATGCGCAATGCTGCTATAGCAGCAAGTGTATTTGGAATCGCTGCTTTTACTGCAGCTTGCCAAGAACAAAATCCAGTACCCCAGCTTCCTACACGAGAAGCCACTGCAGTTGCAGGACCCCCACGACCAGACACAAATCCAGATTTTGAACGACAGGAAAATATAGGAATAGTTCTCCAGGCAATGAAAGATCTTAACGTTGACCGAGACCGAGATGAAGTTGCCCTATGGCAAAGTCAAACGCTTTTCTGGGAAACAAGGCCAAGCTCTCCTGCTGTCGAGAGATACATAGCAGACAATCGGATCAATGCAGTTGCAACTGGAATGAGAGGATCAAAAAATGACATTTACAGAAATGCTATCATTTTAACAGACGCTTGGGGTGGAATAGAACCTGTCGATGCCATCACTAATGGTCTTACAGCAGCAAACCACCAAATTCAAGACGAGACAGGATGGCATCTTAAAACCGCTGTGTCGCGAGAAAACGTACTACACGGGAAAACAATACAAACAACCGCACTTGCTATTGTTGATATAGCCTCCTTCAAAGGGAATATTTTAAAACTAATGGCCCAATTTCCTTCTCTTCCCCTCCAAAGACAATTCGAAGAAGCAATGAAATTAGCAAATGAATCACAAATAATAAAGGAAACAAGGGCTCAAGCAACGGGTGATGTACTTAACGCTTTTATACTCGAATCTGCTCTTACAGGATATCCTCCTGTAGATATCACTTCATCGGAGGCAAAAGATTTAGTAATGTTTATCAGATTTGGGAAAAATCCTCAAGATCCCCGATGGGTAGACTATGTGGAAAAGTCTATGTCGTCAGCTAGACCAACAATCTAATAACTTTAGTTCAATCCCATCTTTTCTCGTACTTCTCGTATTGAATCTTTACTACAAAACTACGTCCGCCTCGCTACGTGCGCTCTCTCTGCCAGCCACATGCGCGCAAGGGTTGAAACAGGTAAGCCTTTATTTTTAGCAATTTTTTCTAAGGTATCTTTAAGATTTCTTTGAAGACGCAACACCAATGTTTCTTCTTTTGGCTTGTGGAGATTTACCACTATATTAACATCTTCGAGCTCATCCCAAAATTCTCCCCAATCGTGGGTATCCCACCAATTTGCTTCCTCTTCATAGCTCATTTTATCAAAATTAGGAAATTTAAACTTTTTCTTTTTCATATACTACCTTCCTTTCTTTTTTAGCCGAATCTCTTGCCATTACTGGATAATAAAGCCCTACCCCTTTTCTAGTAATAGCAACCGACAAAATTCTTGATCCAACCCTACCCATTATTAAATATCGCCCCTTCTTAGCCTTTTTGTGAGTTATTATCTTTCCCGCTACTTTCTCAATCTCACTTTGTGTTACATTGTGCTTTTTAATATGCTCAATATTGTACCAATCCCAAATCAATGTATTGATCTTGATCCTTGTCATATTGTATTACATTTGTATAACATTTGTCAATCCTTCAACTTCGTTCAGGATTGACCCTGAGCGAAGTCGAATGGGTCAAGCAGATTATAGAAGGCCCATTTTTTGTCTAACTTCTCGCATTGTTTCTTCGGCGATTTTGGAGCACTGTTCTCTACTCTCTTCTAAAATCGCATCAACTAATTTTGGTTTTTCTTCAAATTCTTTTCGTTTGTCTTGCAAAACTTTTAATTCCGAATAAATTGAGTGGGATAATACTTCTTTTAACTCGCTGTAACGAATTTTTCCATGTTGATAGTCCTGTTCAAATTTCGTATACACCTCAGGCAGTACAAAAAGATTTAACAGCTTAAACAAGTTTGCCACTCCGCCTTGTTTTGGCAACGATCCACCTGTTTTTCCGTCATCTGTTGGAGCAGCAGCCAATCGCTTTTTTACCGTTTCTAAATCATCTGTTAAGTTAATATAACTCCCCTCAACCGACTTACTCATCTTGCCATTTCCTGCTAAAGATGGCACATACTCCCCTGGGGTGGAAAAACGTCGTGGTTCGGGGAAAGTCTCGCTAAACATACTGTTGAACTTTCGGGCAATTTCTCGCATTACCTCAATATGTGGCTCCTGATCTATACCAACGGGCACTAATTCTGCTTTATATAAAAGCACATCTGCTGCCATCAATATTGGGTAGTATAAAAGACCCATGTTGACATATTTTGGATACTGGGCTTTTTTATCTTTGTACGTTGGTAAATCTTCCAATCGAGAAACCGGATAGATTGTTGCTAAATAGTACGCCAGCTCTGTGTGTTGGGGAATTTGCGACTGAATTTCCAACTTGCATTTTTCCGGGTCAAGTCCTGCTGCTAGATAATCCAAAATAATATCTCGAACCGACTGCCTGAGTGTTTTTGGATCATATGGCACGGTAATAGTATGAGAATCCACCACAGAAAACACACAGTCATAGGTGTCCTGCAATGCCAGCATCCCCTTAACCGCCCCCATATAATTACCAAGATGCAATCTCCCCGTAGCTCGAATACCTGAATACACTCTCTTTTTCATAATATTAGTCTACCATTTTTAATTCCCTAATAAAACTGCTCACATTTTTTTCCATCTCATTTTCTTTTGAACGGTTTATCACATCAATAATCGCACTGCCAATAATGGCAATGTCTGCGTAACCTTTGAGTGCTTGGATGTGCTCTTTTTTGGAGATGCCAAATCCAACCGCGATTGGCACAGCAAATACTCGTCTCACGCGTTTGAGAAAATCTGCAAGTGATGAATCAAGCGCTTCTCTTGCCCCTGTTATCCCCTGCCTGGCAGTCACATACACAAATCCACTGGCAACTGCTGCATTTTTCTTAAGTCTTTCGTCCGTTGATGCTGGTGAAACAACTTGAATATTGTGTAAACCATATTTTTTGCAAAACTGTAGCAAATGTTCGCAATTTTCTTCCTCGATTGGCATGTCCGGAACAATGAGACCAGATATTCCGGCTTCTTTCGCATCGCGACAAAACTTTTCTGTGCCATATTTGAAAACCGTATTGAAGTAAGCCATAAAAAGAAGGGGGATTGATACTTGTTTTATAAGTTTTGATGCGATAATGAATGCATCTTTCACCTTTACACCATTTGCTAATGCACTTTCGCACGCTCGCATAATGGTTGGCCCGTCTGCCAGGGGATCGGAAAACGGAATCTGCAGCTCTATCATATCCACTCTTGCTTTTTCCATTATCTTAACCAATCTTACTGTTGCTTCCAATGAAGGATACCCCACCACAACATGCGTCATAAGTGCTAATTTATTCATATGTTTTTATATATTCCTTAAGAAATGACAAAAATTTCTTGTCTTTTAGCGCTTTTGCAACAATAAATAAATCTTTATCTCCTCTTCCTGATATATTCACCACAATCACTTTGTCTTTTGCTAATGTAGGCGCAAGTTTCATGACATATACAACTGCATGAGCAGACTCTAACGCTGGAATAATGCCTTCTGTTTTTGCTAACATGGAAAATGCTTCCATTACCTCTTTATCGGTAACGCTATTGAATTGAACTCTTCCCTTCTCTTTGAGATATGCCAGCTGCGGTCCAATCCCTGCATAATCAAGGCCTGCAGAAATGCTGTGCGTTTTTTGAATCTGCCCATCGCTATCTTGCAAGAAAAAAGATTTGTATCCCTCAACAACTCCGACTGATCCCCCTTGAAATCGTGACGCATGTTCACCTACATTTTTCCCCTTCCCGCCTGCCTCAACACCAACAAGCTTGACAGATTTTTCTTTCAGAAACGCAGAAAAAATTCCCATGGCATTACTTCCTCCCCCAACGCAGGCAATAACATAATCGGGAAGTTTTCCTGCCTGTTCCTGTATCTGCTTTTTTACTTCGCGGCCAACGACTGACTGGAAATCCCGAGTCATTGTTGGATACGGATGTGGCCCGACAACTGACCCTAATAAATAGTGCGTGTCGGAAACGTTTTCGATCCAATCCTTCAGCGCTGCATTCACCGCATCCTTCAAAGTCTTATTGCCAAATGTCACAGGTATAACAGTTGCGCCGAGTTGCTCCATTAAAAACACATTTGGCCGCTGCCTGGCCATATCGACTTCGCCCATGTATACAGTACACGAGAACCCAAACTTTGCCGCAACCGTTGCTGTGGCCACCCCATGTTGTCCGGCCCCTGTTTCGGCAATGAGTCTTGTTTTGCTCATTCGTTTTGCTAAAAGCGCTTGACCAATGCAATGGGTTATCTTATGAGCACCGGTGTGATTGAGACCTTCGTTTTTCAGATAAATCTTGGCACCACCTAACTGTTCTGTTAGATTTTTGGCAAATGTCAACGGCGTTGGCCGACCGGCAAAAGTTTTGAGCAAATACCGAAATTCTTTTTGAAACTGTTTGTCTCTTTTTGCCTCCATATACGCCTTTTCCAATTCCTCTAATGTTGGAATCAGCATTTCCGGCACATATCGCCCTCCATATTTTCCAAAATGTCCTTTCATATCTTATCCCTCCTTACTGTCATCCTGGCCCTTCGGTCTTGAGCTCAGGGTCGAAAGACTTGTCCAGGATCTGATTCTGGATTCACTCGTTTCACTCGCTTACCAGAATGACGAACCGCTTGAATAAATGTTCTTATTTTCTCCAGATCTTGAACGCCATTTGTCTCTACCCCCGATGCAACATCTACTATCTGTGGCTTTACTTTTTTAATAATTTCACCAACATTATCCGGAGTTAACCCACCGGCAAATATAAGCGGGAACTCTTTTGCTAACATACCTACTGTTTCCAGATTGAGCATAGGCCCTTCGCTTTGCTTGATTCTGTCAACCAGATAAAAATCAACTCTGAACCGTTGCATCTGCTTTCGGGCTTCCGCAACATTAAATTCTCTCGGGAATCGAAACGCTTTAATTACTTTTATTTTTATTTGATCAAGATATAAAGGTGTTTCATCGCCGTGAAATTGCGCATAATCTAAATGACAGTCTCTAATTATTTTCTTCACCTCATCAAGAGGCATATTTTGAAAAACACCCACCATATTAATTTTGCCTTTCATGTTTTTACCTATTCTTTTTGCTACCTCCATATCAACGGTATGTGTTTTTACATGCGGGGTAAAAACCAATCCCAAAAACTCAGCACCCGCATCGTAAGCAATGCGTGCTGCCTCTAAACTTCTTGTCGCACAGATCTTAACTTTTACTTTCATGGTTTTAAGTTTTTAATAAAATCTTGTATATTTTTTGCTTTCATCAAACTTGTCCCGATCAACACTCCCTTTGCTCCGGCATTGGTATATTTTTGAACTTCTGCCCTACTTTGAATCCCCGAAAATCCAAGCTTGATAAACCTGTCCGGAATCTTTTTCATAAGCCCACATGCTGCTTCAACATCAATTGTAAAAGTGTTCAGATCTCTCGCATTCACAGCAATAAAAAGCGTTTTTGTCGCAATTGCTTTTTTGAGATCTTCCTGATTATGTATTTCAACAACAGGCTCTATTCTTAATGTTTGCGCCAACATGACGAACTGCTGTAATTGGCTTTTTGATACAATCCGTGCAATCAAAAGCAGCGCGTCTGCGCCGGCACTTTTTGCTTCGTAGATTTGTTGCTCGTCAATCACAAAATCTTTTTGTAGTACGGGAATTTTCATTGATTTTTTCACCCGGGAAACAAAACCAATATCGCCTTTAAAAAAATGCTTTTCTGTGATAATCGAGATTGCATCCGCGCCCGCTTTCTCGTATGCTCTTGCTCTATCTAAAAGCTCGCTCGCTGATCCAAGATGTGGATGTGTCGGCGAAGCAAATTTAATCTCACCAATAATTGCAACACCATGTTTTGATGCTTGCACTATTGCATTTTTGAACAACGATTCAAGCTTTAACTTCCCTTTCAAATCTTTCTTCTTCTGATCAAGAATAGTTTTTATTATATTGGTATTTATTTGAGATTTGATATTTGAGATTTGATATTTATTTTGCATATCGTTGTGTCTCCTTTATAAGATTTTCCAAAATCTTTTTTGCAGATCCGCTATCAATTGACTCGCTGGCAAGACGCATTCCCTCTTTTACATTTTTTGCTTTTCCTGCAACATAGAGTGCAACTGCACTATTGAGTAAAACAATATCCCGCTTTGGTCCTTTTTCCCCGGCAAGAATGTTTTTGATAATCAATGCATTATGACCTGCATCGCCTCCCCGAATTGCCTCTTTTGATACTTTTTTAAAACCAAACTTCTGAGGATCAATGACATATTTTTTCACTCTTTTTCCTTTCACTTCAAACACATGGGTTTTTGCATTAATACTCACCTCATCCAATCCATCCTCACTCGTCACAATCAGAAGATGCGTATAGGTAAGTTTGCGACCCACCTCTGCCATTTTCTTGGCAATTTGCAGATTTGGAACCCCAATAAGTTGCCTTTTGACCCCCGCCGGATTGGCAAACGGGCCTAAGAAATTGAATACTGTTCGAATTTTTAATTCCTGGCGCAAGAGCGCCACCTGTTTCATACTTGGATGAAAGAGAGGTGCCATTAAAAATACCATGCCAACTTTATTGAGAACATCTTCGGCCTGATCTGGGTTTAACTGAATATTCACTCCAAGTGCTTGCAATACATCAGCACTCCCAGAAAGGCTACTTGCTGCTTTATTGCCGTGTTTGACTACGTTTACAGCCGAGCCCGCAACAACAAATGCAACCGTTGTTGAGATATTAAACGTCGACGCCCCGTCTCCGCCTGTCCCGCACACATCAATTGCAGTACTTAAAGCTTTAATCTTGTGCATTTTCTGCCGCATGATTTTAATAAATCCTACTATTTCATCAACGGCTTCGCCCTTTATTCGCAACGCTGTTAAAATTGCCGCAGCTTGCACGGGAGTAATTTTTCCATCCATTAATCCAATTAAAAACTCCTCGGATTCTTTCTGCGTCAAATCCTGTTTGTTGATTAATTTGTTGAGTACTTCTGTTGGATTCATTTTCCCCCTCCTAGTAAAAAATTTGTCAGTATCATTTTTCCGGCTTCAGTGGCAAATGACTCCGGGTGAAACTGCACACCCTCAATTGGATATTTTGTGTGGCGCAAACCCATTACTTCGCCCGCCGAAGCCTTAGCGAAAGAGGGTTCGTTAACAACAGCACTTATCTCCAAACATGCAGGCAGCGACTTTCTGTCTGCTACTAATGAATGGTATCGCATTACCTCAATCTTTTGTGAAATATCATGAAATATTCCTTTTCCATCATGAGTAATAATGCTTGTCTTTCCATGCATTGGTTTTAGAGCGCGTTTGACGCGCCCGCCAAAATAATGTGCCATACCCTGCATGCCCAAACATACACCCAATACCGGTGTTTTCTTCCCAAGTTTTGTAATCACATCGGCACAGACGCCAAAATATTTTTTATCACCTGGGTCTCCAGGTCCGGGAGAGATAATAATGCGATCATACGATTTTTTCTTTATCTGCGCTACGGTTACTTTGTCGTTTCGAAAAACATCTATCTTAAAAGATCGAATTCTGCTCTGTAGAATCTCGCCCACAGACTGATAGAGATTAAACGTAAACGAATCGTAATTGTCAATAATTAAAACCTTCATATACCAAGTGCCTCCTTGATTGCCGCCAGTTTGTTTTGAATCTCGTCGTACTCTTTTTCCGCAATCGAATCGTACACAATGCCACCGGATGTTTGGGCGTACGCGTAATTGCCTGATACAAAAAGCGAGCGGATAGCAATAGCAAATGTGCAATCTCCATTAAACCCAAAATGCCCTACTCCTCCCCCATATGGCCCACGCGCAAGAGGTTCATTCCGATCTATTATTTTCATCGCCTCAATTTTTGGCGCCCCAGTTAACGTTCCTGTTGGAAAGTTGGATGCTAACGCCGAAAACGCATCCTCTCCTCGTTTTATAATGCCAACTATTTCTGAAGAGATATGCTGTACATGGCTAAATCGCTTGATACTCATGAAATCCCGTACTTTAACAGTTCCAAGCTCCGAAACTCTTCCAATGTCGTTTCTTTGCAAATCAACCAGCATCTTGTGTTCTGCTTGCTCTTTTGGGTCTGACAACAGTTGACGAGCCAGTTTTTGATCTTCTGCTTCGTTTTTACCCCGTCTAATTGTCCCGGCAAGAGGCGCAGTTGTCATTTCACCGTTTCGCAAACCAAACAAAACCTCAGGGCTGGCCCCAATAATTTTTCTATCTTTAAATTTGACATAGTACATAAACGGCGAAGGATTCACTTTTCTTAGTTTTTGATAAATCGCAAGGGCATTCCCTGTAATTCTAAATTCAGATTTAAAGCCAACTTCGCATTGAAAAACATTGCCTTTTACAATTTCTTCCTTTACTTGTGCAACGATTTTTGCATGCTCTTTTTTTGTAAGAGTATCTCCCAAAAACCTCACCTTTAATTTGTCATTCCGAACTCCCTTTTTTTTCAGCATGACACTAATTGCATCCATTCTGTCTTCATCATAGAAAAAATAAAATAATTCGTTCGTTACCTTATCGAAAATGAGTCCGTCTGTGTATACCCCAAACATAAACTGATCAAAGTCTTTGTGAGTTTTAAGATGTACTGCTGGCTCAAAATAATTAACAGCATCGTAATTCAGATACCCAACCAAGCCACCGGCATAGTTTCTGCTAATCGATTGCTTTGGCATAATGTCTCGCAGGGCAAAGTAAGGATTTTTTACTTTGTAGGGTTTGTCATCGATAAAAAGAGTGTTTTCACAAGCTCGGATTGTATGTTTTGGATCAAACCCAATGACCGAATACCGCGAAAGCCTTTCCTCAACACCCAATGATTCAAAAAGAAAGCACGTATCAAAATTTGCCTCAAGTTTTTCAAAAAGAGAATAAAAATCAACGTCTTGCGCAAACTTTTTATATGTTGGCTTTTGCCCTAATTGTATTTTTGGTAATTGCATAAATTTTTCTTTTGTCATCCTGGCTTGTCCAGGATCTGATTCTGGATGCGTCTTCGACTTACCAGAATGACGGCAACAAAAAAGCCCTTGTAAACTTCCTAAACTTTAAGAAATTTACAAGGGCCTTGTTAAAGACGGTGCCACCTTGCTTTATCTTCCTACTCCATTAAAAATCCCCCAATCGGGGAATCACATCAATGGAATAAGAAAATCTTATTCTTGACGTGCTCCGTTGCCGACACACGTTGCTGACTTTTCTCGGGTTTCGCCTCCCCCGCATTATTTTTATTTTGCGGAAAGCTCATCGGTTCCAAACTACCGAATCAACGCTTTTGTTTAACTTGATATATTATATCACACCTGTCAAGTTTTTCTCTAAACACCATACGAGCACTGGACAAAATAGCCCGGCTTCACTGCGAGCCAGTTTTGTGCACTTTTGCTGCCAAAGTGCAAAGAAAAAGAGTAGATCCTGAAATGAATTCAGGATGACATCCAAACATTTTTTAAATCCCCAAATGTTCCATCCAAAATCGCCTCTCGGATTTGCTTTACTACATGAGTGATAAAAAACACATTGTGATAGCTTAGCAATCGATATGCCAACAATTCTTCTGCCCGAAATAAATGATGAATATAGGCTCGAGTGAAGTTTTGACATGTCGAACACAAGCAATGTTTGTCCAATGGGCTTTTATCTGTTGCATAGATTGCTTTGGTTATTTGCAGTCTAAATTTATTCTCTGCAGAACCTTCTGGAGGCGAAACAAACGCAATACCATATCTGCCAAAACGCGTTGGAATAACGCAGTCAAATGTATCCATGCCCCACGAAACAGCTTCGAAAATATCATCGATTTCACCAATCCCTAAAAGGTGTCGTGGTTTGTTATCCGGAAGAAACGGGTGAACCCACGAAAGGACATCCCGCATTTCTTTTTTGCTTTCTCCAACTGCTACTCCTCCAATGGCAATACCATCAAAGGGTAAATTTGAAATAAACTTTGCCGATTTAATACGCAGATCTTTGAATAACCCACCCTGAATTATTCCGTAGAGAGCCTGTTTCTTATCACTATAATGATACGTATCATTATAGTATTTGAGGCTGCGAAGTGCCCAATTGTGAGTGCGATGCATTGCTTCTTTTGTATACGCATTTGTCGACGTATGTGGCGCGCATTCATCAAATACCAAAATTAAATCTGCGCCCAATTTTTGTTGAATTTCCATTGACTTTTCCGGGGTAAACATGTGGGACGAGCCATCAATATGAGATCGAAACTTTACACCATTGTCTGTGATATTAACAATATTAACTTCTGTCTCTTCTTCGTCTGCAAAAAGCTTTATCTTTTTTTGTCCTAGTGAAAATACTTGGAATCCTCCGCTATCGGTAATTGTTGGCCCATCCCAGCTCATAAATTTTGCAAGCCCGCCAAATTTTGCAACAATATCTTCCCCAGGTCTTAAATGAAGATGATACGTATTACCAAAAAGAATTTGCACGCCACACTCTTTGAGATCCTGAGGAGTTAACCCTTTTACTGTTGCCTTTGTTCCAACCGGCACAAACGCAGGCGTATCAATAACCCCATGTGGTGTCACCAATTTCCCCACCCGAGCTTTTGATTTTGAATCTTTGGAAATAATTTGGAATTTGAACACAAGAGGAATTATAACATGAAGAAAATTTAAAAGATTATTATTGTTCGAGCGAAGTCGAGAACTAACTTCTCGATTCTCCCGCTGAGCGGGATCACTCGAAGAATAGAAAGAATGATGTGCCGGGGGAGAGTAGTTTTGAAGTTTTGAAGCTTCAGCTTGCTCTCCCCCGAGCGTGTTGCTATCCAGTTCGCACAGACTGCACCGTCAGTGCTCGAAAAATATCGTTGACCTTCAGGAGCAAAAGGCGCACCAGATGGTCTTCCCAAGAACGATTAAACACTGAACGAATCCAGCGTTCAATCTGATCTTGAGTGGGAATATCCCGCCCAAACCGCTGTTCCTCAGCCACGTCCCCGCCGACTAACAGACGTAGTGTCCAAACCCCGTCGTCTATCTCGTTGGGAGACAATATTCGGATTCGATATCCGACTGCTAGTACTTCTGTAATATTCACGACAGCTCTCCTTTCGGGAGACTAGTGCGCGCCTGCGCGACCGTCCGATAGGGGAGGTATCTAGTCCATTCTAATAAGAGCCTCCAGGTCTAGCAGAGCGAGGACTTGCCTAACGATAGGCTCAGCCGCCTCACATTGTTCACAGCTAAGTATGTGATTGAGCCACGGCTCATTCCCGAGGCGCAGATTTATTGTCTGCGCGAGAGCGGTTATCCCTTGCGGGCACAGCAGCATGATTCCTTCCTCCTGAAGATATATTCGCATTCCGAGCTATAGCCACCTTATGTCTCTTGTCTCAGAGGCAATCCTCCGCATCTCCCCATGACACTGGCTACATGAGAGTATATGTTCCCCCAGCTCGTTCCAATCCTGAATGAGAAAATCATCCTTGGCTGTTAAGCGCAGGAGTCTTTTCCCTTCTTCACAGAACATGTCTCCTCCATATTCGCTTCTTGCCTGAACAGAGACGAGAAATTCTCTACATGAGAACTTCCTACCTCTGTCCAGGAATTTTTTTTAACTGAATAGCTTATCAAAGAGCTTTCCTGCTCAAAAGTCTCACCTGTTCTCAAGCAAAATAGAGAGCAAAGAGTGCTTTGCACAGGAAACCATTGCATTCTAGCAGAACGACTATAGGATTGTCAAATTACGCTTGATTTCTCTTTACTGAGGCTAAAAGGCCTGGCCTTTAAGGGGTACCCCTAATGAGATCCTGAAACGAGTTCAGGATGACAATAAAAAAACTTCTTTCTTAAACTGCTCTCCCCGGTCTTTGTAGTTTGTAAACATATCAAAACTGCTGCAGGCCGGACTCAGCAATACGACATCGCCTTGCTCTGCGATACTTGCTACCTGTCCCACGATTTCATGCATATTTTTTGCTCCTTCAATAATCTTAAATCCTCTGTCATCCTGGCTTGTCCAGGATCTGATTCTGGATGCGCTACGCTTACCAGAATGACGGTCTATTGCTGTTTTTATCTTGCTCCATTCGAGGCCTATGCCAATAATTGCTTTAATATTTTTTGCTTCACTAATTACCCGACCAAGCTCACTAAAATTACTCCCCTTATGCGCGCCGCCAAGAATAAGAATTTCCGGCTCTTTGAATGCGTGTATTGCTGCAATGGCAGTCTCTGGCGTTGTCGAAAAAGAATCATCATAGTAGCGCACACCGTTTACTTCCCCCACAAGCTCTAATCTGTGTTCTAACCCCTTAAACGTTTTGAGAACCGAAACTATATGCTCTTTTGAAGCTCCCGATAAAGAAGCTGCCATAACCGCAGCACAGACGTTTTCGAGATTATGGCCACCGGGCAACAAGATCTCTTTTGCATCAATGATTTTTTGCTCTTTACCGTTATGCCGAAGCCATACCGTTTTGTCTTTGACAAATGCTCCTTGTTCAACTTCTCGCTCTCGACTCACCCAAAAAACCTTTCCTTCTGTATGGCCATCCGATTCATTACTCGCAGGATAATCTCTGTTGATAATTGAGAAATCTGTATTCGCCTGAAACCGAATAATATTGCGTTTTGCATCAATATATTCATAAATATCAGTATGAAAATTCTGATGTGGAGCATCTTTTTTGTCTGGCGCCAAGTGTTCTTGCGTAATCATAAGTACCACACCAATATGCGGGCTCTTTGTGATATCTTGGAGCTGAAAACTGGACAGCTCGAGGACTACTTTTGACTGAGGAGTTAAATTGTCCAAAAATTCAAACGGAGGCTTACCAATATTACCTCCTAAATACGCATCAAGCCCTTGAATTTTAAGCATTTCGTAAATAAGACTTGCAGTTGTTCCTTTGCCCTTTGTCCCGGTCACGCCAATAATTGGACAAGGACAAAGATCAAAAAAAAGCTTTGTTTGCGAGGTTATAACTGTGCCTTTTTTCTCGGCAGCAAGCAGTTGTGGAAGATTCCGCTTTATCCCAGGACTCCTGACAATCGTGTCATACTGATCAAGACCTGAAAGATAGTTTTCTCCAGCGACTACCTTAATTGCTTCATTGCTCAATTGTTCCATTGTTGCTTGCGAGAATTCTTTTTTATCTTTTTGATCCAATACGGTCACAACCGCGCCTTTACTTTTGAGATACAACGCACTCGATACTCCCTCAATACCCAAACCCAAAACAGCAATCTTTTTATTATCCCAGCCCATAAATATCATATTTTTACCTAGTATACTACTCTCTAATAGCTTGCTTGCGACTGAGGAAAACTGTGCTGCATCTCCTGTTGTATAAAACTCGTGCGTTGCATTATCTACTGATGACAACGTATTATTGTTTGCTAAAACTCGCCGAACCTGCCGGGCGATTGCCTCTGCTGAATCTAAAATTGCAACATCTAAACCTAGAATCTTGTGTATTTCCTTTTTCAGAAATGGAAAGTGCGAACACCCAAGGGCTAAAACATCAATATGCTTTTCTACGAACGGCTGGAGCACTCCGTCAAGAACATGCTGAATTTCTTTTCCTTCAATCTTCCCCTTTTCGACCATCGGAACAAGTTTATCTCCCCCAACACTTACTACATCGCAATCATTTGCAAACTGTTTAATAAGTTTCTTTTGATAGTAACTCCTCGCCGTTGCGGTTGTCGAAAGGATACCAATTTTCTTTTTCTTCGTCTGCTGTACTGCTGTTTTGATAACTGGCACGGTACCAACGATCGGGATGGTAGGAAATTCCTCTCTGAGCTTTCCTAAACAAGCAACAGTAATAGTATTGCAAGCCACGACAATAAGCTTTACTCGTTTATCAACGAGGAATTGTACGAGCTGTTTTGCAAGTAAGTAGATCTCCTCAGCTGATTTATTGCCATAGGGACAATTCTTTGAATCTGCAAGATAGATGGTTGATTCATGTGGCAATTGAGAAACAATCTCCCTCCAGATCGATAGCCCCCCAACGCCTGAATCCAAAATTCCAATCGGCTGATTGTTCATAAAAAGTACCAACGGTAGGATTCGGACCTACGACCCGACGCTTATGAAACGTCTGCTCTACCCCTGAGCTACGTTGGCCAGCTGCTTCGCCGCTAGGCAAGCATGCGCAAAGTATATCAGGTTGACCACGATTAAATCAAATGTTATACTAAGCGTTACGCGCGGGGTAGTGTAAGGCGCACGTGAGGCTCATAATCTCACAGTCTGGTTTCGATACCAGCTCCGCAACACTTCGACTCTCCCGCTCAGCGGGATCGCTCAGTGCAAGCAAGATTAGAAGAACAGCTCCCACCACTGTTGCCAGTTTGGCTTATTCTTCTCTTTTGATCTAGTTTTTGCCGCATCTGAGGCAGCTTTAAGGAGATTTTCGTCCACAAGCACGTTACTCTCTCCTGGTTTTAGTAAAAAGAGCTTGTTTCTGGCTTCTTTTTCGACAAACTCAGGGCTTTGCGCGATGGTAAGTTTGTGCCTCATTTCCTGGTTTTCGTGCTTTTGGCGCTCAAGTTCTTTTTGAGAATTGACAAGCAAATCGTGCTTGTGCCAAAGGCTAGAAATAGAACGGACAAGCGTATTGATAATAAAGAGTGAGGCTATGATTACAGAGAAAAAAAGAATACGTTTCATACGTTCGCTCAACTCAGTATGACCTTGAACCTGTCGAAAGGTCATAATCGTGCTTGACTTATGGCTCTTTTAGTGATATTATAGGCTTTACAAGGTATGAAACCGATTAAATTACGCGATGCCCACAGTCAATTTAAGAACTTTCTAAAAGAGAAAAAGCATTCAACGTCTACCATTGTAGCATATGGAAAAGACATTGATCAGCTTATCACCTTTTTGGAAGAACTGCAAAAAAACCAAGTCCATGAGGTGAAAAAAGAGGACTTAGAAGGGTTTTTAGCAAAGCTCTCCAAAAATGGGTATACGCCAAAGTCTGTGTCCCGAAAAATCAATTCCACCCGCACATTTTACCGATTTCTCAAGGTGAATGAGTACATAACCGATGATCCTTCACTTTTGGTTTCGCACCCACGCTACGAGCTTGCTGCGCCTCGCATTTTAACGCCAATGGAATACCGGGCCCTTCGAGATGCTGCCAAAGATGATCCGAGAATGTTTGCCGTTATTCAACTACTACTTCAAACAGGTATTCGGATTGGAGAATTGGCTAATCTTCGCCTGGATGATATTCATACCGATACCCTGCGCATTCTCCCCTACGAAAAGCACGCAGAGCGACTTGTTCCGCTGAATAGACCGGCCAAAGACGCATTAAAACGCTACCTTGGCATTCGACCAGAAACAAAAGAAACTCGGGTGTTTATTACCAAATCCGGCAAGCCCTTCCTTATTCGAAACATTCGGACTGCAGTTGAGCGGTACTTTCGCTTAGCAGAAGTTAAAAATGCCAAAGTCAATGACCTTCGCCATACCTTTGTTGCCCATCACATTAAACATGGTGTCTCTTTAGTTGTGCTTTCTAAAATCTTGGGTCACAAACGCCTTTCCACCACCGAGCGCTACTTGGACTTTGTTAAAGACAAGGCCAAAGAGAACACCAACCTGGTGGAATTATAAGTATGACTACAAATAATAACTACGCTGGTTTTTGGGCAAGAGCTAAAGCAAGCCTGGCACGATAAAATTGCCCAAACAGTTGTTGTAAAAGTATAAATTTGACTTTTACCAAATTCTCTCCACCTTCAAATTCACCCGGTAAAACTGGGCCAGATATTACTTCTCGTCACTATGCTCCTCGAAGAATAATTAATAATATTCTTTTTATTGTTCGAGTGAAGCGAGAACTACTGCCAAAGAGCCTCTTTCTTTTTTCTACTAAAATCCTTCAATTTGTGCTCTCTTTCCCTAGCTTCTGTCAAATCCGTAAACTCTTCAGAATAACACAATTTCTTAAAACCATGTTTTGCTGTAAACTTACTCCCATTTCCGCTTTTATGCTGCTCCATCCTTTCTTTAATATTCCATGTCATTCCTGTGTAATAAAATCCATCAAGACATTCTATAATGTAGACATACCAATGCCACTGCTTCATATTTTTTTACTTCTCGGCTATGCCTCGAAGAATAAATTATTTACTGTTCGAACGAAGTGAGAACTATGCCTCGAAGAATAAAGATTACCGGCCAAACCATTCTTCCAAAATCTTCTTTGCGATGGGCGCTGCGATGTTGGAACCTTCTCCTGAGGATTCGGCCAAAACAGTGACGATAATTTGTGGATCGTATGCTGGGGCAAACAAGGTAATCCACGCGTGCGGAAGCGTCTGCTCCCCTCCATGTTGTGCAGTCCCAGTCTTACAGGCAATGCTCACCTTTCTATAATCCTTCATCGATCCCGAGATTGAAGCCTCCGGAACCTCTAAAAAATTCTTCCCATCAGTTTTTAATTTTGCATTTTTAACTTTAAACTCGAATAGTGGCCACGCAACTCCTCCTGTACTACAACTCTCTATCATCCCTTCTCTGATAAGTGAAAAATTCTTTTCGCTCAATAACTTTGAACTTTGAACTTTGAACTTTGAACTTTGAAGCAAGTGCGGCTGATACAATACTCCTCCATTTGCAATTACTTGAGTCCACGTATTCACTTGAAGCGGCGTTGTAAGGAGATATCCCTGGCCAATACCATAATGGTACGTATCGCCTAAATACCATGGCTCTCCAATTGTTTTTTCTTTCCATTCTTGCGTTGGCAAAAGACCAGATGCCTCGCCAGCCAAATCAATGCCAAGTTTGCGACCAATGCCAAATTTTTTTGCCATCTCAGAAAGTCGATCGACCCCAACTAATTGCGCAAGTTTATAGAAAAAAATATCGTTGGATCGTTTAATGGCTTTCACAACATTGAGCTCTCCTTCGGTTCTTCCATACTGCAAAAAATACCAGTTGCCAAACGAAAACGCACCGACGTGCAAAATCCCCGTGTCAACAATGGTAAACTGATCATTAATAGTATTACTCTCCAAACCCGCAGCAGCAGTCACGAGTTTAAAAGTAGATCCGGGTGGATACACGCCAGAAATTGCCCGATTGAGCAGCGGCTGGTTTTCCGAATCGGAAAGCATGCTTAAAATATCCTGATATGCACTCTCGGAAGCGGTTGCGTACGTCTTCCCAAGCGTGAAGAGATTTGGATCAAACGATGGCTTTGCAAGAAGCGCAAGCATTTCTCCTTTTGGCGTTTGGACCACAACAGCACCTTTTTTAACGTCTTTCATTGCCGAAAAAGCGGCTTTTTGCATACCAATATCCAGCGTTACTGTTATATTTTTTCCTGCTATTGGATCTTCTTGTCCCAATGTTCTTTCTTTTTTCCCTGTTGCATCAACTTCAACCAACTGCTTCCCATCGATTCCCCGCAACGTTGATTCGTAAGCCTCTTCTATCCCTGTCTTCCCGACAACATCATCAATGTTGTACGCTAGCATCTGCGGACTTTGCAATTCCTCTTTTGTTATTTGCCCAATATAGCCAAGAACGTGAGCAAACGCATCTGTGTACGGATATTGTCGCAAACTATCAATCTCCAAATCTTTTTCACCGGACGCAATACGCCCCATCGCCTCGTCCCTGCTTAACAACGTAATTGCATCTTTCGTAGCAACACGGAATCCAGGAATATTAAAGACTAATGATACCCCGTTTCGATCGAAAATAATGCCTCGGGGTGCATGAACAATTGTTGTGCGTATTCTATTGTTATCAGAAAGCGCACGATAGTAATTCCCCTGAAAAACCTCTACAGAAAAAAGCTTAACAACAAGCAAAACGGTAAGAGCAAAAAGACTTATCGGAAGCAAAAAACCACGAAGTGAACGGTGACCAGAAAAATCATCATGATTATGACGTCTTGATGAAAGGCTTTCGGTTTTGATGAAATCGGGAAACGCGAATCCTTCTACTGTATTGCGGGACGAAAAGCGAGATTTCATAAGCGGAAGACTGTAGGCCCGGCAGGGATCGAACCTGCAACCCTCAAGATATAAGCTTGATGCTCCACCATTGAGCTACGGGCCTGCGCGCCTAATTGTACCAAAAAAGATTACTCATTGCACAGAATTTTTCGGAAAAAACCCTATAGTTGAATTTTGCTTGGCTATTCGTTATAATGCAGCCCATATGGCAATGCAAGAAGACCAAGGAAGATATTCGATGTCAGAACAACTAAGGAGACACGAAGCTTCAGAAATGGTATTTCGCAAACAACTAGAATGGAGAGATCCACTTTTTCACTATGATCCAGATGGCCCTGCAGTTTTAGCAATGGAAGCGCACCTTTCAAGAGCTATAAATCCAACCTCATTTAGTAGCGATGTTTCCAGGAGACTTTTTGAATCAAGACAACGTCAAGAACAAGAAAGAGCAATAAAAGAAAGACATAGGGCTGTGGAGATTTGGACTGAGTACTGGGAGCGTTTTTCTCGAAATTGTCAATGGAATGTATCAGGATGGGAACAAGATCCTCCTCCCCTAGTACCCTTCTCTTCATCCTTTGGTGGTCCACTTGTTCCATTAGAGCAAGAGCGACATATTGTTGAGACAACTCGTGCAATTGCACGATCTAAGGAAGTCGAGGTATATCAAGAAGCAGGAAGAAACTGGCATGTTCCAAGAGGTAATCTAATTGTTCCATTACCAGATGGAAATAGCTGGGTTGATATGTCTTCGACAGACGGTGTGCATTCGAGTGGTGGCTCTAGTGCTTCAGCTCATTTTGTTTATTCAATGGATGAAATGGCGCAATCACCAGCACTTGCTGCTGTTATGGCACTTGCTGGCAATAGACGTGATACAAAAATACTTTACGTTGCTTCTTCGTATGGTCTTGGGTTAAAAATGTTGCAGCTTGCTGGATTTACCAATATTACTGGTGTTGATATTGACGAGAATGCAGTAGAATTTTCCCAAAGTCAAGGACTTGATGCCAAGGCAATGGATGCTTCCCATATGGATTTTCCCGATGAAACATTTGATGTTGTTGTTTCTCGAAACTTTTTAGTTACTAACTATGCGCCGTATCCAAATACGATAGAGCAAGGAGTAGATCGTGTACCTTTTCTTGATGAACAGCACAGAGTCGTGCGAAATGGGGGCGCAATTGTTTTGACTACTGGTCACGAGTCCTCTCCGCTTGATCTTCGATTACTTCCGACTGAAGACATCGTAAACTCTCGTTTACAAAATGCGCGTCATGCAGTTGCAACTGGATTAGTTCGGAGACCAATGATTCATGGCCGAGAATTTTATCCCATTTGGATTTTTCAAAAATAGTTGAGAAACTATAATTTCGCTCGTTGGGTTATTTCTGCTTCGACAACTGCAACATCGCGACCGTACTTGAGTTTTGAAAGCTCGCGGATGAGTTCGGCCACTCGAGGATTTGCAAGCTGTTGTTCTTTGGACATATCCCGCGTTAAATCCATAGAAAAGGGCGATACCGGCTCGCCACCCACAATTGTTTTAATGTACGTGTTGTACCGTTCAACGTTAATAAGATCTGCCTCGGTAAAAGTTGGCTGGAACTCGTGCTGCAAATAATTTGCATCAGTCACCCCAACCCGAAAAGAAATTACTGAACCAACATTCCCAAAAATGGCATTCTTTACTTCTTCTTCCATTTGCCCGATAAACTGGTTTGCAACGATGAGGTTAAGTTTATACTTTCGTGCTTCCGATAAAATTTGGGCAAAATCAGGCGTGGCAAAATTTTGGAACTCGTCAACGTACAAGAAGAAGTCCTTCCGCTGTTCTTTTGGCATATCCTGCCTGCTCATGGCAGCAACCAGAATTTTTGGTACTAAAATAAGGCCCAGGAAACTGGAGTTCTCCTCCCCTATTTTGCCTTTGGCAAGATTAATGAGAAGAATTTTTTGCTCATCCATGACTTTTCGAAAATTAAATGCGCTGTCTGATTGGCCAATAATATTTCGGATCATTTTATTCGTAACAAAGCGGCCAAATTTGGAAACAATGTAATCCAAAACTTCGGATTTATGAAAGTCTGACGTTTGCGCAATCTGATCTGTCCAGTACCGGCGAATAATAGGGTCGGTCACTTTTGGCAATAATTCCTGGACAAACGTGGCATCGGTCAAAACACGGACAACTTCGATAAACGTACTGCCCGGGTCGTACATAACAGTCAACATGGCGTTTCTGATTGCGTGCTCAAAACGCGGACCAATAATACCAGTTTTATTCGGATCAAACAGTTTGTACATAAGACCAATAATCGAAGACACGACGTAGTGTTTTTGCTCTTCTGTCTTGGCCTCAAGCATGTTAAACCCCATAGGTCTTGTTGTGTCTGACGGATCAAAAAGAATGACATCCTCGGCTCTATTTGCCGGAATCATGGGCAGCATATCTTCGATCAAATCTCCATGCGGATCAATCACTGCCAGTCCTTGTCCGCTTCGGATATCTTGCATAATCATGTCTTTTAAGAATTCCGATTTCCCGGTACCTGTTTTTCCAATAATGTACATATGTCTGCGTCTGTCATCCAACCCCATATAGACTGGTTTTGAAAGTCCTCGGTAGGTACTTTTTCCCAAAAACAACCCGCTTTCCGGAATTGTGGCTGGAGCAGGCGCTCGTTTTGCTGTCATCCAGAAAATATTGGGTGTGGTAATGCTTTTGTTGGGAAAATGGAAAACAGTTGCCAACTCCTCACTTGTTAACACCGATGTTTGCTTGCGCATTGGCATGTAACGGTAGAGGAAATCGGTCAGAAACAAGCTTTTGAACCGGTGTTTGTTCGGCTTAAATGCATTGATACCGTCGAACTGACTGAGGGCACTTTTAATGTTGGAAAGATGTGCTTGCGCTGACTCAATGCTGCTTGAAGAAACAGCAACACGGACAACAACATCAAAGCCTGGTTTGCTAATCTTATTCTCAATGGCTTCAAGTTCTTTGGCGTCGCTTGCATACTTTGCTGTTTCTGGATTTGCCTCTGCTTTTTTTGTCTTTGCCAGAAAGGCTCTCCCCAATTTTTTAAACGACCCATCTGCTGGAGCGGCCAAGACCTGGATTGCAGCCCCTTCTCCTTCTGTCATTTTTGCCAAGACCGAAGTGATGGAAGAAAGCGGATCAACAGGTAAATCTTTATACACTTTCATTGGCTGATACGTAGCACCCTTAAGCCGAAAAGAGGCAAACGCAACCTTTCCAACTTTCGAAAAAATATTGTACTCATTGCCAATAAGATTCCCGTGTTTTTGCTTTGCTGCCTGTTCGTCAACAACGACAATATCAGCATCGGGATACGAACCGTTGATTTGTTTTTCGACTAAATCGCGAATCTTGTTTGGCACATGCACATAGAACCGTATATCTCCGGGAAGCCCCACAATTTCAAAGGAAATATGGGGTTGCCTGCGGAAAAACATCATGCGTCCTCCTTTGTGCACAGAGGACAAGGAAGCAAACATTTGCTCTGCGGCATCAATTTTAATTTCATTTTCTCGTGAGACCGCCACTTGCAAAAGCGTTGAATTAATGGCTTCGTGCTCTCGATCTCGATTCCGTATCCAAAGAAGAAACACGTAGCCAAACCCCCACAATCCCAAAATAAAAACAGCTGTAGCCAAGAAATCTATGGATAAGGTTGTAAGGAATACCGATATATTTTCCAGCGAAACATTATTTAGCGACATATTAGCCTGTTATTTTCTGGTGCACCATCTTTGCATGTTTGAGTATGAGTGCTGCCAGCCACAGAATCGAATCACTTACTTTTTTATGCATTTTTACTGTTTGCCTTGCTTCTTCTTCGGTCATTGGCAACTGCACGCTGCCAGTTGGCTGAGTTGATACCGGGACTGATTCTTTGGCCTCATGTATTCCTACTTCTTTATGTTCTTGTGTTAATTGGGGTTTCTCGTAATCAGTAACTGTTTCAACACCATGCTCGGCAACTTCTGGCGGAATAACTGGTGTAGACTCTGCCCCCGAGGGCTTGATAAACTCCGAAACGCCAAGAGGTCCTTGTTCTTTGGCTACCGACCCAACAGGCTGCGTTGGCGGTTGCTGCGCATTTTGATCATCACTTGTTGTCTGAATAGGCAGGCTAGTATCCATAATTTCATAATACCACGAAATAGAAGTAGACACAACGAAAATATGGCCTCCCGCAGCAGCTTGCCGCATGGCCTCCCAGAGCTCAAGTGCTAGCCTGCCGCAACTGCGGCAAGTCAGTTAAGTCAATTCATTTTCCTTGTCTTCTTGTAAAAACCATGCTACGCTTGGTACATGGATGCTGTAAGTCTATCTTGGATTTTGTTTTACATCGCCGCCGCGTTAGTAGGCATTTTTTTTACTCTTATCTACATCGCCTTTCGAAAACCCCGGCGAAATAAGTGAATTTTTATACGGGCAGTGCTTGCAACCATTGCTGCAACAAAACCCGCGCCGCAGCAAAAACGCTTTTGTGAACACCACATTCCCCTGCTCATCAATATAAAAATCTTTTTCTTCTTTCTGCTTACTCGCAGACTGGCTCTCCTGTTTTTTTTGCATACTCCTCCTTTGTTATATGACATCCTGGACACGTATCCCCAATTGGCCCTGTTGCCTTGTAATGACAACTCTTGCATACAAACCATTCATCGTCTTCCAATCCCAACTTTTCAAAAAGATCCCCAAAAATCGCCTTCATAAGATTCTTAAAATTATCTGCAAAGATATCATTGCTCCTTGTTTCGTCTCCAGTGCTTCCGCAACTTCCCAAAACAACAGGAGGTTTATACCCATACACAGAAAGTATATCTACCAAATACCGATACCGATGGTCATCAGGTGTATATACAACATTTTCTTCTCTTGATGCTTCCTTTTTACGTGCGTATTGCTTTTTGAGTTCAAGCGCATAATTTTCCAGCGCATGAAAAGCAGTAATTTTCTCCTCCTTTGAACCCGATCGCACAACTCCAACAAATTCATCAATCATCGGATCCATTTCTCCAATAACCTCTTTATTTACCAACGCTTCTTTTTGATCTATTACAAATGAAAAGTTTCTTTGAAGAACCGAATCTGTATCAACAACACTATTTTTTACAACTCTCGGATTTTTCAAAAGTCCCTCAGCGTTTATGTACGAAGCATTCTCTCCTGTTAATTGAAATAAGACATTATTACACTGAGGAATTGTTGGATTCTCTATGCGTATTGCGGTCATAAACAGACGCTTCGCCCGCAACCCATCTTCTGATACCTCATCATGTACTCTACCTTCATAGACAAATCCATAATCACCATACCCTTCTTCTTTTGGGCCAGGTGGACTGATCCAAAAAACACGATCTCCATCTGCAGCAGACAACATCTGTTTATCCAGATATGCAAGACCGGAAAGCTCGGCAAGCTCTCTATGAATCGGAAGACCTCTTGTTTTTCTTTCTTCTAGAGTACGTTTTGCTTTATCGCTCATTGCTTCTCCCCGATGTATGTCTCGAACTTTATAACCTTCACCCTCTACAAAAGAAAACTGATATTCATAATCGTACATTTGCACACGCAAACGATACTCGCTTAAATACGAAACGCTATCTTTTTTCATCTCCGCATTTGAGTAGGGTCTTTCGTTTTCGATGTTAAATGCCCGAGATCCTGTTTCCCGATATTGTGATCTTTCAGCTAACGCTATTCCCATAAAAAACTCCCCGCCCAAGCGAGGAGACACAATAAAAACACCCTCCTGCTCGGGAACAATACGTTGGTCGGTCTTCGGACTTTTACCGCTGCGGCACAGTTGTGGAGTTACACCACATTCCCATAAAAATTAGCCTTCCCACCCCGCACCAGACGATGCGAGACAGTGGCATTCCCAACGTTTGCAAGTATACTAGTATACTTGCAATTATCTCTTAGTCCAGATAACTTCTTTTTGTTTTTCTTTGTGATTGACAAACCGCGCCATGGTAAAAAGCAAATCTGACAATCGATTAAAATAGATAAGTATTCCTTTATCAACCTGCTCTTTTTTTGAAAGCTCCACAATTCTGCGCTCTGCCCGCCGACAGATGGTTCTTGCGAAATGAATATGAGAACCAACCACTCCCCCACCAGGCAAAATAAAATTCCGAAGCTCTGGCAGTTCTTTTGTCATCTCATCAATCAGTCTTTCCAATTCCTCAACTCTTTTTCCTAAATTCTTAATTCTTGATTCTTGATTCTTGATTCCCGGACTTGCCAACGCCGACCCAATCTCCAACAAATCATTCTGAATCTCTATTAATTGCCTTTTGAGATTTGTTATTTGAGATTTATTTGAAAATTGAAAATTGAAAATTGAAAATTGCGCAATTGCTACCCCAATCGCAGAGTTTAGCTCATCCACCGTCCCATACGCTTCAACCCGAAGTGAAGCTTTTGAAACCCGTTTGCCGCCAAACAATGATGTCTCTCCCTTATCTCCTGTTTTTGTATAAATCTTCATATACTCTTTGTCATTCTGAACACAGTGAAGAATCTCATCGCCAGCGAATACCCTCCAAAGAACAATCCTACATAGGATAAATCACCAATCAAAGTATTTCTAAAAAATGGAATAGCAGCTATGTAGCAATCCAAAAGCCCAGTAATTGTTTTTGGATACATGCTTCCAACCAACCATACACCGAAATTAGTGATAATAAAAAATGCGACTGATGAAGCTATAGATACGCCAATAATATTTTGGGCAGTTCGACGATTTCGAACCCACAATCCCAAAACCCCTGTGAGTAAAAAGCTGCCATACACAAACACTATCGTATTATGAAATCCAAGGAAAAAATCCGAGAAAATCATCGCAATAATCGGCACAATCAGTGCATATCGCCTGTTAAGATATGCTCCGCCAAACAAAGCCATCGCAGCAATCGGCGCAAAGTTTGGCGGATGTGGCACAAGCCGCAAGACAACGGCAATAGCAATAATTAAAAAGGGGTTTATCAAATTTTGAATTTTGAATTGTAATTTTTCCTTTTGCATTTTTATTTTTGAATTTGTCTTAATACTTTTCTATCTTCCACTCAATCATATCTCCATCTTTTGTCTGATACTCTACAGGTCCAACCTGGGCAAGTTTGCCGTTGATGTAAAATGCCCAGTATTCATGTTGCGATGCATCTGCTTTTCTGCCATTAATACCATTAATCAACCCTGATGTAACTTGTTCGATTGAGGCTTTCTCTTTGAGTAACTCTAGTGCAGTTTTCCCGGTTTTTCCCGGATACGAAACGTAGTCGGTAAGAATTATTGTTGGTGTAGGCGAAACTGCTTTACCACTAACGTCAAACGTGCTTATCGCAGGCTTTCTTGAGATAAAAAAACCATACAAAAAATATCCAATAATAATAAGGACAAAAAAGCCGATAAAAATATTTGCAAACTGTGTTGTTCGCTTTTCTTCTTTCATATTATGAGGCAGGGCAAGAAGGGGAACTAATTTCTAACACGCGGAATATCCGCATGAGTAACATTTTTTACAACCTTCTTCGTATGCGAGTGTTCCTGCACCACAATCTGGGCAAATGTCAAAAAGACTTGTTGAAGACGAACCATCAATAGCTAACTGCTGTACCATCACAATGTTTGCTTGATCATTCGCCATTGGCGAACCCGCCTGAACTTCGTCAAGGCGTGCATGGCCGTTTGTTAACTTCGTTTCTGGATGACCATTCCCGTTTGTCAAAACACTCGTAAGAACATTCTTCTTGTCCTCAACTTTCCCATTCACAACAAAACCGTAGTGCTTCGCTAACACTTTTGCCACCGCGTCAGGAAGAGAACGTACACGTTCTTTCCCAAATCCAACGCTTCCTGCTCCGCCAATGCCAATAAGTTGTGCCACGACTTGGCGAATCCGTTCTCGAGCGGTAAGCCCACCATGCAAACGAAGATTAAGCGAAACAATTCGTCCTAATGCTTCTGCCATGGCTGCAATATCGGATCCTGATTTCCCAATGGTGATAAATACTTCAAATGGCTCTTTCTTTTCGTTATGGTTAATGGTCACAAATGCTTCACCAACAGGCGTATTGGTTTGGTAGGTAACACCCTCAACCACCATGGGACGCGTCATAAGTGATGGTTGAGCCGCAACAGCTACTACCTCTTCCTTTTTTTCTTCAACTCGCTGCAAGACTCCCATTCGACTCCCATCTCGCATGTAGGTAATTCCCTTGCAACCCATGTCATAGGCCATCATGTACAACTTTTTTACATCCGAAACCGTGTGAGCATTTGGCGCATTGACTGTTTTGGAAATTGACGCATCGACATATTTTTGGACGATTGCTTGCACTTTTACATGATCTTCTGGTGTTAAATCGTTTGCCGCAACAAAGTAATCGGGCCTTTTTTCAGTAGGATGCAATTTTTTCCAATCTCCATAGAGCGAATGGTACACGACTTGCTTCCCCAACCTGCCATTATGGGTGTATTCAAATTCGTACACCGGCTCAACACCCGAAGATGCTCCAGATAAAAGACTTGTCGTGCCGGTTGGTGCTGCTTGTAAGAGCATGGAATTGCGAACCCCATATTTTTTCATTTTCTTGCGAATTGCTTCCGGGAGCTGTTTAATAAAGTGGCCTTTGAGATGTTTTTTAATATTGATCTTTGGAAATGCTCCTTTTTCTTTGGCAATATTAACCGATTCGTCGTACGCCGAATCTCGAATTGTTCTGTAGATTTTATCAACAACAGGCAATGCTTCTTCCGACCCATACCGAAGATGCAGTTTAATAAGCGCATCGGCAAGACCCAAGGTTCCTAGTCCAATCCGACGTTCACCATTCAGCTGCATTTCCCGAATTTCCGGGTACACATACGAATCGGCATCCACCACATCGTCTTGGAACCGTACCGCAATTCGTGCATGTTCTGCCAAACTTTCGTAATCGAATTTACCTGGCTTGTCAACACTATATCCTTTCACAAACGCAGAAAGATTCAGCGATGCCAAGTTGCAAACACCCCATGATGGCAATCCTTCTTCACCACAAGGATTAACACAGTTAATCGTATTCCAGTACCAATTGTTGTACCACTTGTTGTAGCGCTCCATAAAAACTAAGCCTGGTTCGGCAGATCGCCATGCAGCTTGGCAAATAAGATCCCACAGGTAGCGCGCTTTGACTGTTTTGTGTACTTTGACTTTCTTACCCATCTTTTTCCAGTTTGCTAAGATCCCGTCCCACTTCTCGTCGTACTCAGGATCGTCTTTATCGGGAAATACCAAATCCCAGTCTTTGTCTTTTTTCACAGCTTCCATAAACTCATCCGACGCACAGACCGAAAGATTGGCGCCGTTAATGCGGGTTAAGTCTTGCTTGACTGTAATAAACTCTTCAATATCCGGATGCCAATCCCACAGCATCAGCATTAAAGCCCCACGCCGGCTCCCCCCCTGTTGAATAATATCTTTTGTCGCCACCGAGAAAAGCTCTGCCCAATTACAGGGCCCCGAGGAAAATCCATTCACTTTCTTAACTCGAAATCCTTTTGGTCGAAGAGAAGAAAGGTTAATACCAACGCCACCACCGTGGGCCATAATTTCGACCATTTGCTTTAAGGTATCCAAAATGCCGCCTCGTGAATCTTTGGGAGATGGAATAACAAAACAGTTATAATAGGTAACTGCATACCCGGTTCCTGCGCCTGCTAAGACTCGTCCACCAGGAACAAACTTAAAGTCCTCCATGGCATCGTAGAATTTTTTTTCCCACGCTTTTTTGGCATCTTTTTTCTCAACGTAGGCAATGCCACCGGCAACTCTCCTCCACATTTCCTCAGGTGCCTTTTCAACAGGATTACCTTCCTTGTCTTTCAAAGAATACCTGTCTAAAAATACTTTTTCCCGAATACCTTCTAATTTCATATTATTTTATTAATCTCTTTACTTCTTTTTCAAAATCTTCAACATCGACAAATCTTTTAAACACACTGGAAAACCGAATATACGCCACTTTATCTATTTTTTTCAGTCTCGTTGCCACCATGTTTCCTATTTTTTTGCTTTCTACTTCTACCGAGTCTCCACCTCTTAGTTCCCGCTCGACTTCTGTGACAATTTTATCAATTGTCTCAAGCGGCACTGTTGTTTTCTCGCACGATTTTAAAACACCACTTTTTAATTTATCCCGGTCGAACTGCTGTCTCTTTCCGTCTTTTTTGATAACGATTAAATTAACATTCTCAACCCGCTCGTAGGTAGTAAATCGTTTTTCACATTTAAGACACGATCTTCTTCTACGAATCGTTTCCAAGTCTTCGCTGTCTCGTGTTTCTACAACTTCTGTTTCCCGGCTTCCGCAGTATGGACATCGCATAAAAACTCAAAACGTAAAGCTAAAAACGTAAAATGTTTTGCATTTTACACTGTTGTCTTACACTTTGCGCTTTGCATTATATCACTATATCTAGTGTTATGTCCAGAATATGGCACTAGATCTGCTGTGTCAACTAGAAATTTCTATATCAAAACCGTGCAATCTCTTTTTTAGCCTCGACCTCTTTGAGAGAAAGAAAAATGCCGAGGCGGTGAGGAAAAAATAGATACAACTTTTGGCTTTTACGTTGTTATCTCTTACTTAATGCATCAACCTGTTTTTCAAAATCATCCACTCTTTGCACAAGTATGGTAAAACGGGGTTTTATTTCTTTCGATGCTTTCTGCTCCAACTCCTTTATGAGTGCTCCATGTTTTTTTGCCGACAACATTAGTTTTTGCTGTATGTCCTTTGTATCCATTCCCTGTTGTTTTGCTTCTTTTGTTTTGGCAATGGCATCGGAAAAATAATTCTCTCCTTTGGAAATCGTTGATTCGGCAAGTGTTTGTTTGTCTTTGGCAAAAAGCGCAATACCTGCGGCAATCCGTTTGTCTGACTGCAATAAATTAAGTTCTGCTTTCTTAAGCGGGTTAGAAACCAAGAAATCAATAAGTCTATCTCTGAATATTTTTAAGAAATACAAAGGACTGTCGGGTAAAAGACCAGGATATGGTAGTTGATAGACAAGCGGAACTGGAGTCGGTGAAAGACCTGCAGTCTCTGACGCCATTTTCTCCTGGGCAAAAGAAACATGGGCACTTAAAAGAAAAATAATAATGGTTGTAAAAATAATTTTTTTCATATTTTTTATTATCGTTTCGCAACGACATTTAACCAATCGCTTTCCAAAGGTTTAAACTTTTCCCTAAATAAGGGCCCATTAAACATGCTACCATAAAACGAAACAGTAGAAAACCCAAGTTTTTTCAACATGACAGTAATTTCTTGCTGTGCAATATAGAGAATAGGCGTACTTTTTATTCCTTTAAACATCCATTTAGCCCCATTAGAGTGAAAAATTGCTCGAGTATAGGTTAATGTTGCATCTTTCTCTTTTGCATAAAAACCAAAGAAAGCATACTGTTCTCCCGCTCGATCATTGGAATCAGTAAGGGTTATGTCTCGTAGCCCAGCTTTTTTCGTCTGAAAAATTTTATTGAAGTTTAATATCTGGAAAATGATGAGGGGATTTTTAGGATCTAAAACTCCAATTACCTCTTTTAAAATATATTTATCTGTATAGCTAACATGAGATAGAGCATTCCCCATAAAGATAGCAGCACCAATTGTTTTCGGCAGCCCCAGTATAACTTGTGAATAATCTCCATATAAAAGTTTAATTCTTTCTCTTGTAGAAAGGGGTAATCTCCCCACCTTTTCTTCTGCATATTGATGTATTAGGCTACTTGTATCAATACCAAAAACATTAAAACCTTTCTTTGCCAACGCAATAGTATGTTCTCCTGTGCTTGAAGCTACATCAATAATACTTTTTACTTTTTCTTTTTGAAATAGCTTAACGAGATCTGGTAACTCGCCACCCAGCCTTTTATCCCAATCAATAAATTTATCATAGTATTGCGCTAACCAATCATAGAACTCTTTTTCCTGATCAAATGGCAATTGATTGCCAACGACAGCTTTAAAAATATCACCCTGTGTAATAATACCAATGAGATTTCCGTTTTTGTCCACCACAGGCAGACGACCGACTCTATAAATAAGCATAAGAGACTGGGCACGCAGAATAGGACTTTTTGCCTCTATAGTGAGCACTTTCTCATTCATTATCTTTTCGGCAGGAAGACTAAGAATTTCGGAAATATTTTTTTCCATTCCTTCAAAATCCGAGGCGTGAACTGGATCTTCTACGTAGTCCTGCATGGAGGGGTAAAATTTTCGAAGTATATCCCGTTCGGTAATAAATCCTATTACTTTTTTCCCTTTGCATACCGGCACACCATTAATACCTCGTCCAAAAATAAGACGGCAAACATCGCTTACAGATGTTTCTGCTGTCACAAAATCCACCTGCTTTTGCATCACATCAGCTACTTTCATAAATAAAAACCCTACAGAACACCAATAATCTATCATCAAAGGGAAAAAATAGCAAGAGAGAAATGTGGTATAAACTTGACTTATAGGATATTTCTCGATAAAATACGCAGGCTTCCAAGTTTATTTGGATATATTTTTATGGGAAGTACACATACGCAGACTGGAGGACATGGAGGACCTGAACGTTTCGGACCTTACGATCACACCGATTTAGATGGTAGTGGTGTAATACCACTGCCAATAATGGGTGGTGCTAAAGAGGCAGTTAACTATCCTACTACACGAGAAGCATGGAAAATGTTCCCAGTAGAAACAGTTCGCTATGTTGATGGTTCCATTCGGGGACAACGTCTTCTTGTAGGAGGAAATTCTGTAATGGAAGAATGGGAACGACCAGTTGAAGAAAGAACGATTCGCCAAATCTTTACCTATATTTCTGTCTATCGACCTACAATTCTTATTGGTGGTGAAGGTCTCGGATATGCAACAGCAGCAGCAATTGCAGAAGCAAGAGACAGAGATGGTGCAGTTATCCACATTGTTGAACTCCACCCCGAGATTATCCGAGAAGGCCAAGAACGGGCAAATGCGCTTCTCAAAAAAATGTCTACTGAACAAAGAGCAACTATAAAACTATATTGGCATGAGGCAGATATGAAAGATATCTTACAAGATAGAAAAATATTTCCCGATGACTCCATTGATGGCGCACGCATAGATCTTTACCCCCTCGAACCAGAAGAAAAAGACATCGATAGTTTTGTTCATGCAGAAGCATTACTTAGAATTATGAAACCAACTGGTGTGTATGCCCCATTTGTTGGCGAAGAAGATCTACCTCAAGCAAAACAACTAGCATTTATTGAGGGACGTTTTCTTAATAAAGACTACACCTATGTGTATGTTACGCCTCCCAAAGATTGTACGTACTTTCAAGGAAGAAGAATGATCGTTATGGTGTGTCGTACGCCAATTAAAGATCTTCCGCGAGCAAATTAACTACTTTTCTTTATAACCAATGGCAGCAAGGGTTATTTGGAGGCTTTCTTGCTGATTGTGCATGTAGGTATTGACCACTAAATCGTAGTAATCCTTATTCCAGTACACCCATTTTTGATCATTGTTTGCATAGAGCTTTCGCCACTTTGCCAAATCTTGCTTGTCTCGCTCGAGTATTTCGTGCTTTGCGTCTTCGATTGATACATTATCGCGGTTTATCAAACGGTCAATTCGTATATCCACTTTATCCTCTCCTTTACTATCTTCGCACACCACAAGGATCTTAAATACGCCGGGAATTCCTTGTGCGTCAAAACCGGCTAAATGACTCTGAATAACATGGTGCGTTTCCTCTTGCAACATTTTCTTAATACGCTCTTCGTAGGCAATATCAAAATGGTCTGGCCTTTTGCTTGCTTCAAAAACATCTGCACCTATTTCTTGGTTAATCTTTCTCAGTATTTTTCCACCATCAAGAATGTCCCAACCCAATCTGTCTGCAAGTTTTGTGGCAAGGGTTGTGGATCCGGAACCAATGCGGCCGGAGATAGTAATGTTGCGGATATTGGGTAAATCAATGGGAACCATACAAATTCAAAATGAAAAGCGAAAAATGTAAAATAACAATGTAAAGTATAAAACTATTATTAAATTTTGAATTTTGAGTTGTTATTTTTCACTTTGCGTTTTACGCTTTACGTTAGTTTTTTCCCACCATCATCGCTTCTTCTACCAACCTATTGGCGTATCCCCACTCGTTGTCGTACCAGGCAATCACTTTGACCATATTTCCTCCAACAACTTGTGTAAGCGAAAGGTCAACAATTGAGGAATGACTGTTGCCGATAACATCGCTTGACACAATTGGATCTTCTGTGATATCCAGTATGCCTGTATACTGAACATCCTTCGCTGCTTTTTTGAAAACCTCATTAACTTCCTCTTTTGTTGTGTTCTTCGATGTAAGAAACGTGAAGTCAGAAAGCGAACCAACCGGCACCGGTACTCGAATTGCCAGTCCTGTAAACTTATCCGCAAGTTCTGGTATTGCTTTTGCAGCAGCTTTTGTTGCGCCGGTAGAGGTTGGAATAATATTTTGGGCCGCTGCTCTGGCCCGACGGTAATCCTTGTGTCCCCCGTCTTGTAATCTTTGATCTGAGGTATACCCGTGAATGGTTGTCATCATGGCTTTTTCGATACCAAAATTATCAAGCATCACTTTTGCAACCGGCGCAATACAATTGGTTGTGCATGAAGCATTGCTGATGAGTTTTTCGCCTTTATAGTCTTTGGCATTGACCGATAAGACATACGTTCCAATCTCTCCTTCTTCACCCCGCTGAGCGGGGCGAGCAGGAGCTGACAGCACAACTTTCTTTGCCCCGGCGGCTATATGTGTTTTGAGTTTTTCTTCTGTTGTTAACTTTCCTGTACACTCCAATACAACATCAACTTCTAAGTCTTTCCATGGCAAAAGACTTGCATCCTTCTGCGAAAACACAGGAATTTCTTTTCCATCAATAATTAACGATCCAATCGATTCTGTTTGTGATTTTGTATTTTGATCATTGGAATTTATTTGAGATTTGGGATTTGAGATTTGGAATTTTAAAGTATGATTCTGAAGATTTCCGTATACCGAATCATACTTTAGCAGATACATCCACCCCTTTATATCTGTCGAAGATCCAGCGTTTATTGCCACAACAGCAATTTCCGAGGAGTGCTTTTCCAAAATCACCCGATGCGCCACCCGCCCAATCCTCCCATACCCATTTATCGCAACCCGAATCATATACCTAGTATAGCACAGGTAAAAAATTCATCAATAATTAAAAATGTAGTCGTTCAGGAGTTGCCAAAGTAAATTATTCTTCGAGCGTAGCGAGAAGTTTTTAGTACTTGTAGTTCTCGGCTTTCAGCCTCGAACAATAAAAGTTTTGTCAAATGCTGAACGCCTTCGTATTTTTAATTGGCGATTTACCTATCAAATCCCGATCCTTGTATACCCATTCTTCCGATCTTCCGAAACGGCTCAGGGAGTTAAAACGCCTTGGATAGCAGTGGCATATAATTTGCCAGGCACAAAGTATCATGGTATGATACGAAGACTCAATGAAAAAATTACGAGGGATAACGCATGTACCACGCCGTTTTTTAAAACACTGGAAAATAGGAGTTATCCTTTTTATTGGAGGCTTACTTTTTTATGTTTTTATCCTCAAAGACCTCCCGTCTCCAACCCGACTGAGCAATACAAATATTCCTCAATCAACACAAATCTTTGACAGAAATGGAACACTTCTTTTTACCATTTATGGAGAACGTAATCAAACATTCGTTCCGCTTTCTGACACTCCAAAAAAACTCCAAGAAGCAACAATTGCTGTAGAAGATAAAGATTTTTACCAGCATGGACCAATTGACATACGGGGAATGATAAGAGCCGCCTACTCAATTATTGTTCATAAGCAATTGCAAGGTGGATCAACCATCACGCAACAGCTGGTAAAAAACTCACTGTTGACGCAAGAGCGAACAATAACAAGAAAGATAAAAGAAATACTTTTATCTTTTGCCACTGAGTTACTCTACTCAAAAAACAGAATTCTGGAACTGTATCTCAACCAATCACCCTATGGAGGACCAGCCTGGGGTGTTGAAGCAGCGTCACAGCGATATTTTGGAAAGCATGCGAAAGACCTCAGTCTTTCGGAAAGTGCCATTATTGCAGGACTTCCGGAATCTCCAACAGACCTCTCCCCGTTTGGTGCGCACCCGGAGCTTGCAAAAAAACGGCAGGAAGAAATTTTGCGGAAAATGGAAGAACAGGGATATATTACCAAACAACAAATGGATGCTGCAATACGCCAACAACTTGTATTTCAAAAAGTTTCGGATAGCATTAAGGCCCCACATTTTGTTTTGTATGTCAAAGACTTGCTCGTTAAAAAATATGGTCAGGAATCTGTGGAGCAAGGAGGGCTCAAAGTAAAAACCAGTCTTGATTTACCTCTCCAAGATTTTACCCAGGCAACAGTGGCATCCGAAGTGGCAAAACTCAAAGATTACCATGTCACAAATGGTGCATCCCTCGTCACCAACCCCGCAACTGGGGAAATTTTAGCAATGGCAGGCAGCCGTGATTACTTTGATAGTACAATCGATGGAAATGTGAATGTCACAGATGCGTTCCGTCAACCAGGATCATCAATCAAACCCATAAACTACGCCACAGGCCTTATAAAAGGCCTCACCGCAGCAACTCCCCTCATTGATCAACCCACGTGTTATCCAAATCAAGGACAAAAATCATACTGCCCGGTCAATTACGACGGGAAATGGCACGGCGCCATACAATTCCGAAATGCATTGGGGAATTCAATCAACATCCCGGCAGTAAAAGTACTCAAATATAACGGGCTTGACGCGATGATTGCAACAGCTTCTGCAATGGGCATCACAAGCTTTACCAATCCCGATCGCTATGGCCTATCGCTTACGCTTGGCGGCGGCGAAGTGACCATGCTGGAAATGATGCAAGCATATGGCGTATTTGCTAACCAAGGCTACCTTATCCACCTGCACCCCATTCTCAAAGTTACCGACTCTCATGGAAAGGTCCTGGAAGAATACAAGCCACCGATTAGTCCAATTTTTGGAAAAAAAGTATTTTCTCCAGGGGTTCCTTTTATTATTTCGCAGATTCTCTCCGACAATGGCGCGCGGGAAATGGAATTTGGCCCAAGTTCTCAACTTAAGATTGGCAATCTTATTGTCGCAGCCAAAACAGGAACAACCAATGATTTTCGTGACAACTGGACATTTGGCTATACCACTTCGTACGTTGTTGGGGCATGGGTTGGGAATAACGACAATAGTCCTATGGGAAATTTGGTCTCGGGAGTAACCGGTGCAGCACCCATTTGGCATGTCGTCATGGTACATCTTTTGGAAAATACAAAACCAGAATGGCCGCACCAACCAACCGATGTCGTCGGAAAAATTGTCTGCAGCACATCAGGACTACTCTCTCCTCCTGATGGAACGGAAAATCGCTGTCCCACGCGGTATGAATACTTTCTCAAAGGCACCGAGCCAACCAAAATTGATCCAGGAAAGCAAAAAGTATTCATCGACAAAGCGACAAACGATCTTGCAAAACCAGGACAAACAGATAATGTTGAAGAAAGAGAAGAAGTTGTTGTTACCGATCCGCTGGGTGATCGTTACTGTATGACTTGTCCTCACCCTGAGGAAAATAAACCAAAATAGTCTCTTCGTTCGCTTGACAAGCGAAGAGACAACATGCTAAGGTATAAGGTATGGAAGATGCTTCTGCTCAAGTTCCGCAAGGCGTGCAAGTTGCGCCCGCTTCAGATGTTCAAGAAGCGCCAAAACCGCAAAATTCATCAAAAATTATTGCTGCTATTGCAGTATTTGTTGTCCTAGCGGTTCTTGTTGGCGGCTTGATTTTTTATCTAAAAAATAAACCAACCACACAAACTACTCCTCTCACATCTACCACCGGGGGGGGTCAACAAACAAATCTTCCTCAATCAATTCCTACTGTTGCCCAAACCCCAAACCAACAAGTTGATGCCGATACACAGGCTATCGACACAAGTCTTAGCACGCTCGATAATCAAACAGCACGTATTGACAGTGGTCTTAACGATCAACAAACTGACCTAACACCATAATATGAAAACAAAAATAACAATACTCGTAAGTTTACTATTGCTTCTGCTTCTTAATCCGCAACTAACATGTGCACAGACAGCAACGGGAGCAGGAGAAACAAAACAGATGCAACCCGCAGCAGCAAAAGAAGAAAAACAGGCAACTAGATTAACAAATTTAAGAACGCGGGCAGGCCTCGAGATTAATCGCCGCGTCGCTTCACTCAATAAGCTCATAACAAAAATTGGCGGACTCAAAAGATTAACCGCTGATCAAAAATCCTCTCTTACTATCCAAGTGCAAACAGAGATTACAAACCTTAACACAATCAAAACAAAAATAGACGCAGATTCGGATCTGGAAACCCTAAAAACAGACACAAAATCTATTGTGACATCCTACCGTGTTTATGCGCTGTTTATGCCAAAAATAGAAATACTTGCTGCATCTGACATGCTCATTGAGACAAGCGACAAAATAAGTAGCATTGCGGCAAAATTACAAACCAAAGTTGATGAAGCAAAAGTAAAAGGTAAAGACGTAACCGCACTGCAAACCACAATTTCTGACATACAAGGAAAAATTGCTGATGCAAAAACCCAAGCGCAAAATGCCCAAAACGCTGTTATACCCTTAACGCCAGACGGCTATCCAGGTAACAAAGCAACTCTACAAAGCGCAAGGGCAATGCTTGTTGCCGGACGAAAAGACTTAGAAGCAATTCGCCTTGCTATAAAAACAGTACGTCTTGATTCTCAGACTTTTCGAAAAACAGCTTCTCCAGAAGCGTCTACAACAACGAGATAATTTTGCCTCTTTTCATTCTAATTGTCTCATAGTATAATCTCCATGTCTCTGCCTTGCTATATGAAGTTTTTACGTGCTTTTATTGTATTTCTCGTGCTCATTCTTATTGCAATTGGCGATATGGTGATTCTTGTAGCTTCTTTCCCGCTGCAGATGGCAAAGGCTGCTTTTCCAAGCATGCCGAGACGCCCTGAAATAATAATATACGAAAGGAAGAAAAAAGTATTTCAAAAACTTCCGTTAAAAAAAATCAAAAAAACAAAACCGAGGCCTCTCTTTCTTTTCCCTTTTTCTCTCAAATTCAAATACTTCATTGTCGGCGCTCTGTTCTCTTTTTTCTTTATTTTTACTCCACTTCTCTTTTTTGTTTTTTTGCAAGATCTTCCCAGTCCTAAAACGTTTGTGCTTGGACAAATTCCCCAAACAACAAAAATATACGACAGAAACGGCACACTCCTCTACCAAATCTATGCTGATCAAAATAGAACGATCATTCCACTGCGTGAGGTACCTTCCTATTTGCAGGAAGCAACCATTGCCATAGAAGATAAAGATTTTTATAAGCATCCGGGGTTCGACATTTCGGCAATCGTTCGGTCTTTTATTAAAAATGCGTCGGGAGGAGAACTCCAAGGTGGATCAACAATTACCCAACAACTGGTAAAATCAGCACTCCTCACTCCTGAAACAAGTATCACTCGAAAAATAAAAGAAGTTGTTTTAGCATTCTGGACAGAAAAAACGTACACCAAAAATACAATTCTGGAAATGTATTTTAATCAAGTTCCGTACGGTGGAACTGCCTGGGGTGTTGAAGCAGCGAGTCAAACATATTTTGGGAAAAAAGCAACAGATTTAGATCTGGCGGAAAGTGCATTCTTAGCAGGAATTCCCAAAGCTCCAAGTATCTACTCTCCTTTTGGCACAACACCAAATCTCTGGAAGAAACGACAAAACGAAGTCTTGCAAAGAATGAGAGAACTTGGCTATATAACAGAAGAGGAAACAAGCCAAGCAAAAGAAGAAACACTCATCTTTAAACAACAACAAACACCGCTTTATGCACCACATTTTGTCATGTATGTAAAAGATGTATTGGTCAAAAAATACGGTCTTCCTTTTGTCGAACGGGGAGGCCTTACCGTTGTGACAAGTCTTGAGCTGCCATTGCAAGAAAAGGCGCAAAAAATTGTTGCAGATGAAGTTGCCAACAATGCGTATCTTAATCTTACCAATGGCGCCGCCATGATAACCAATCCGAAAAATGGAGACATACTTGCAATGGTGGGAAGTCGCGATTTTCAAGATGGGGTAAGCGGTAACGTCAACGTCACAACGTCTCTTCGCCAACCAGGATCGTCAATAAAAGTTGTCACCTATGCTCAAGCACTGTCAAAAGGCTTTACTGCTGCAACGATCCTTGATGATTCACCGGTAACCTATACGAATCCCGCCGGGCCGTCATACTCCCCGGTTAATTACGATGGAAAATTCCATGGCAGACCCTCACTTCGCATTGCCTTTGCCAATTCCTTCAATATTCCAGCAGTCCGCACATTGAATACAATTGGTATTCCGGCATTTCTTGACATGGGTTGGAAAATGGGCATCACAACGTGGAATGATCCAAAACGATATGGTTTATCCATCACATTAGGCGGGGCTGAAATCACCATGCTCGACATGACAACTGTCTATGGCGTTTTAGCAAACAATGGAGTACGTCTTGATGTCAATCCAATTCTTAAAATCACCGATGGTCGGGGAAATGTCTTGGAACAAAAAGACAAGACAGGAGGCCAACGGATTCTTGATGAAGGAGTTACCTTTATTATGTCCAATATTCTCGCCGACAATCAAGCACGGGCATTGGAATTTGGTGCAAATTCCCCTTTGCAGATTCCCGGACACACAGTCTCGGTAAAAACAGGAACATCTGACAACAAACGGGATAACTGGACCTTTGGGTACGCAAAAGATCGATTGGTTGCCGTGTGGGTTGGGAATAACGATAATTCGCCAATGAGCCAAAATTTAGCATCTGGCATAACAGGAGCAGCACCCATTTGGAATAAGATTATGACCATGCTTTTGGAAGGAAAACCCGATGAGAAACCGCAACCCCCAACAGATGTGATTTCAAAACCTTGCTTAGGAAGAACAGAATATTTCATCAAGGGAACAGAAAACTCTGTCAACTGTACTGTGCAACCAACCGCCACCCCCTCTGCTTCCCTTTCCCCAACCCCTTAATAAAACTTGTGCATTATTTTTGAAGATGCTCCTGTAATTTTTGATATTGCGTTTGGGGACTTTCTCCACCAAACAGAAAACTGGTGGTGACAAAGCGGGTTACTCCTGCATCTTTTGCCTGCATAATTGTTTGATCAGTAATTCCTCCATCAACCTCAATGGGTATCCCTGTTTTTGCACGAAAGCCTTTTACTTTTTCCAAATGTTCCATCATAAACGATTGTCCAGAAAACCCGGCATTGATTGTCATCACAAGCAGACAATCAAGATCATCAAACGGCACGTGCATTGCATCAACAGCTGTTTTTCCGTCAATTGCTAAACCAACTTCTCCTAAAATCTGACCTTGTGCAACAAACTCCTCCTGATCCGACATTTTCTCAACGTGTCCCAAAAATCGTTTAAACCCCGCATCAGCAAAGGGCTTGAGGTATTGGATTGGATCTTCAACCATCAGGTGGACTTCGAAAAAAATGTCGCGGGAATATTTTGCAAATGGTTTTGGGTCAAGAAACGATATGTTTGGAGCAAATTTTCCATCAAGAATATCAATATGAATTGTATTTACAAAAGGTTTGACGAGTCCAATCTTTTGCTCGATCGCCACCCACTCTTTTTCGAGAATACCAGGAATAATTTCAAACATGTTTAACAACACTCACAACCAGACTTTTCTTCTATCGCAGCTATCTTTTTTATTCTTCTTTTGTGTCTTTCTTCTCCAGAAAATTTTGTTTCAAGAAAAAGCTTTACCAATACTTCGGCTTTTGGGAGTGTAACAATCTCCGAACCTAACGAAACAACATTTGCATCATTATGCTCTCTGGCAAGCTGCACATTTTTTTCATTGACCGCAAGAAATGCCCGTACATTTTTGTACTTATTGGCAATAATACATTCTCCAGCTCCTGATTTCCCAAAAACAATCCCTCGTGAAGCATCTGGATCTTTTGAGACACTCTCTGCTGCTTTTGCTATAAAATCCGGATAATCATCATCTTTGTCAAACGCATGCGCTCCGAAGTCCTCCACTTCATAACCCTCATCTTTGAGATACTCTTTTATTTTTTCTTTTAAATCAAATCCTGCATGATCAGTGGCAATATATACTTTCATACTTCAATGATAGCAAAATTACATTGTCTTTGTAATAAATGCTGAATTTCCCTCTAATTTTTTTACAATTTCTTCTCTTTTGAGTAATCCCTGTTGGGCGCCGATTTTCTCAATAACCGCTGCAGCATTAACTGCTCCCCACCGCATTGCTTCTTTGATTGATCCGCCTCCTATGACAGCTGACAAAAACCCCGATGCATATGCATCTCCTGCTCCAGTTTTTTCAATAACCTTGCACGGAAAAACTGCTAATGAATACGTGTGGCCATTTGTATCCATAGCATACGAACCATTCTGGCCATCGGTAATGCTCACAACCTTCGGCCCAAGTTTTTGTAGTTCAATAAGGAGTTCTTTTATGCTTATCACTTTTTTCTTATTGCTTATCACTTTTTCCGCCTCTTCTCTATTCACAAACAAAATATCTGTGAGAGGCAAGATTTCATTGATGCCTCTATGACCTTCCTCTTCGAATTGGTGTGTTCCTGGACTAAACGCAAGTTTACGGTTGTGACTCTTGACATAATCAAGAACACGACTATATGCTTGTCTCCACTCTTCTCCAAGCGATGTCAGGTATATCCATTCTGCTACGACATCATCAAAATGAAAATCGTGTTTTCGCGCAACGTGCTCAACAAAAAGCGTGCGCTCTCCCCCATAACCAATGCCAACAGCAAAAGAAGAAGCAGCCCCTGCTGTCTGCATTAAAAGCGATGTATCAAGAGTTTCTTTTGAAAGACTGTGGATGATTTTTTGGGAGAACTCGTCATCTCCTATTTCCGCGCATAGTACAGTTGACAATCCAAGTCTTGAGAGCCCAACTGCAACATTACACGCATTTCCTCCTAACAAGAATTCGCAATCTTCGACATGAATTTTTTCTCCATATTTAAAACAGAGTGTGTGATCAGCTTGATTTATTTGCGTAAATATATTATGTTCCTGAATGCTTAAAAACACATCTAAAAGAGCATTCCCAATGGTAATAACGTTAAAATTCTTCATTATTGAAACAGTAACCCAATCCCATAGCCAACCAGTGCGGCGCCCATACCAATTATCGTCAGCTCAATACCGCTTCGAATTGGTCTGCCCACCGTTGTCTTGGCTTTATAGACACCGACGACAAAAAGTGCGAGCACCGAAACAGCAAGAGAAACACCAATGCCATTTTTTACCGAGAGAAAAAAGAAAGGCACAAGCGGTATAAATGAGCCGACCAATGCCGATACGCCAACAATAAGACTTCCCAAAATAACATCTTTGGTCTTAATTGGCGAAAGGCCAAGTTCTTCTCGCATCATTGTTGCAAGCCAGATTTTTTCGTTTGAGGTGATATGCGTTGTGATATCCTCTAAAAGCTTCCCCGAAAAGCCTTTGGCTTTATAGATCTCACGTATTTCCGCAACTTCCATCTCTGGTACTTCTTTTATTTCTCGTTTCTCCCTAGCCAATTCGGCAACATAATGATCTTTCTCCGCCATTTTTGATGTGTAGGCAACCGCTGCCATCGAAATACTCTCGGCAAACGTGGCAGCCAGACCTCCGGCTAAAACGATTCTCCCATCGTTACTCGCCGCAGCAACACCCAAAATAACCCCTAAAACATTGACTAACCCATCTTGGCCGCCTAAGATAAGATTCGAAAGAAATGTGGCTTTTGCATGCGGCTCAATTCCAGTTGTATCCATACAACAATGATATACAATGGAATCTCAAAACTCAAATATCAAAACTCAAAACTATTTTCCCACAATAACAAGCGCATCTGCGGACGAAGAAGCAGAAAGTGTGGCCGAAGCAGAACCCACTGTATACTGTTTTGCCAGATCTGTTTTAAGAAGAGAAAGATAATCAGACGAAGCAGATTTTACCAAAACAGAAATATTTTCATAACTAAAATTATCCGCATTCCCAACAGCAGTAACATGATACCCTAAGCTTTTGAGAAAATCTGATGTTTTATTTGCAGCGCCAACTGCTCCACTGCCGTTTTGCACCTCAACCGAAAGCTTACTCCTGTTTAACCCTGTTGCGCTATCGATTGGATTCCCTGTCGGTTTTGGGGTCGGAGTTTTTGTCGCCTCAGGTGTTGGCGATACCTCTGGCGTTGGTGTATCTGTTGGAGAAATAGACTCCGTTGGCGTTGGAGTTGGAGTTATTTGTTGCGTTTTATTTTTTGATCCCAAGAATCTTGTTGCAGCAAAACCTCCTCCTAACAACACCAATGCTAGCAAAACGATAAAGAATATGCGCCTCCCTCTCTTTTTCGGCGCTGGAGTGTATCCCTGCGTGAACTCTTCCATAAACAGGGGCAGTATACCACATGCATTTGCTATAATACAACTGTTGTATGAAAAAAATTTCTCTCCTTATTTTTTTTGCTTTCTTTTGTCTTACTCTGGCTTTCTTCCCACACGAAATATTTTCTGATGAACTTGACGACATCAATAAACAAATAAACGATCTCACAAAATCGCTAAATATGTCGATTAACGCCACAAGACCGCTTGAATCAGAACTCAACAGCTTGCAAAAACAGATTACCGAGATCAAAACAAGAGTTGCAAACATCGAAGCAGACGTTGCCATAAAGAAAAAAAATATCGACAGCGGCTATAAAAATCTGGAAAAACAGCAGGCAATTCTCAACCGGACAATTCGCGATTTTTACATCAGGAGCTACAACAATTCTCCGCTCATACTTTTCTTATCAGCACCTTCGGCATCGCAAATCACCCAAATTTTGGCATACCAAAAAGCAGCAGCAGACCAAGATAAAGCAATCATCACCAATATTGCCCTTTCCATCCAAGATTTGGAAACAAAGAAAAAAAATCTCGAAGATGAGCAAAGCAAACTTTCTGCTTTTAAGGCAACACTTGATGAACAATCGGCAAAACTTAACAAAATAGTACAAGGCGCCAAAGCCTATCAATCAACATTATCGAGTCAAATTGCACAACTTTCTGCAAAACAGCAGCAACTTATCTCGCAAAGACTTTCGAGTTTAAATATTCCCAGGTCCGCCGGCACTGGCGCTCCCGCTTGCATTGACGATAGAACGATTGATCCAGGTTTTTCTCCACGAATTGCTTTTTTTACGTATGGGGTTCCCAATAGAACAGGCTTAAATCAATATGGAGCCAATGGACGGGCAAAAGCAGGGCAGTCCGCCGAAGCTATTCTCAATGCGTACTATGCCAATTTTGAGCTTAAAAAAGATTATAATACGGGAATTTCTATTACTGTTAATGGGTATGGATCATATAATATAGAAGATTACGTAAAAAGAATTTATGAAATGCCTGATTCCTTCGAAATGGAAGCACTCAGAGCGCAAGCTGTTGCAGCACGTTCGTATGCTCTTGCCTATACCAATAATGGAAGCGGATCAATCTGCACAACGCAAGAGTGTCAAGTATTTAAACCAGATCCAAAAGGAGGACGCTGGGAACAAGCAGTCAACGATACCCGCGGGTGGGTTATGACAACAGGCGGAAATCCCATAAAAGCGTGGTTCTCATCAACGCATGGCGGATATGTCTTGGCAACGTCCGAACTTGCTGGCTGGTCGTCGACATCATGGACCAAACATCTCACCGATACTATAACCGGCACTGCAGGGAGTTTTTCCGATCTTGTGTCAAGTGCGTACGACAGAGATTCTCCCTGGTTTTACTGTGATTGGGGATCGCGGAGTCAGTACAGCAAAACTGCGTGGTTAAAACCGGATGAGATTGCGGATATGGTCAATGTGATACTTTTGGCACGGGCTGATTCCTCAACAAAAGATCATTTCTACCAAACAGACAAACCGCATCCGTATGGCGGAGAGGTGTGGAATCAAGACAGAGTAAAATCAGAACTTCGTTCCCGTGGCGCAAGTCCGTTTAATACAGTATCCGACGTTTCAGTAAGCGCAGATTTTGGAGGGGGCAAAACAACGTCTGTGAATATTTCGGGAGACGGAGGCGCTCAATCGTTTAGCGCATCGGAGTTTAAAGATTGGTTTAACCTGCGAGCGCCTGCCAACATCCAGATTGTCGGCCCGTTGTATAATGTGGAGAAGAGATAATAAAATTATGCCTGATGTTTTTATCCCTGAAAATACGACTCCGCCCGCAATAGCAGATGCTCTCTCGTCGGAGCATCATATCCATGCCTTGGCTGCTTTCTGTCAAAATCCTATTGACGTAACATTCCAAACACAAGAAACCGATGAGGAAATTCTTTTATTTTTGCGCCGTCACTTTATCACAAATGTCCCCTGGATTTTCATAAGCCTTTTCTTTCTTGTTCTTCCGATACTTATACAATTTGCTTTTAATGTGACCAGTTTTTCCCTCTCGTTTCTTCCCTCTCCTTTTATTACTGTTTTTCTCTCGTTTTATTATCTGATTGTTTTTGCCTATGTTTTCATTAGTTTTCTCACCTGGTTTTACAATATTTCTTTTATCACGACAAAACGAGTTGTTGATATTGATTTTTCGGACTTGGTCTACAAAAATATAGCTGCAACAAAATTAAGTTTGGTCCAAGACGTCAGTTACTCACAAGTGGGAGTTATAAGGTCTCTATTTGATTACGGTGATGTCCTTGTCCAAACCGCAGGTGCTATTGACAATTTTGATCTTTTAGCCGTACCACAACCGGAAAAAGTCGTGCAGATTATCGAAAACCTTATCGGAAGGAGACCGGGTGTTTCCTAGCATATTTTCACAGCCATTTTTTCTTCTCAAGATAGCGCTCTTGATACTGCTTTTTCTCTACATTATTTTTGCATTTGTGGTCTTTAATCAATCAAGAGCAATGCAAAAAATTGTCAATCAATCTCCTCTCTCCACGCTGCTTGACGCCCTCGCATTCATTCATTTTCTCCTGGCACTTTCGCTTTTTGCTTATGCCCTTGTTATACTATAGCCATGGAAACACAAGTAGCAAAAATCGTGGCCACCCCAACAGCAGCTTCCTGGTCGCAGGCATATAACGCAGGGACTTTGTTTGCAGTTTTGTCTCTTGAGAGTAAAAAGACTCAAGTTGAGGAACGACAACCAGATATGCCAAGTATAGGCAAAGAGATACTCAACACACTGGAAACAGAATATTTTACGCTTGAAACAAAAAATCTAGACTCTATAAAACAGGCCATAACCCAAGCCTACGAAAAGTCAGCAGACAAAGATCTTGCTGTTTCTCTTGTTGTTGCATCAGCTATAGATACTGTTCTTTATATATTTATCTCAGGTTGTGGAAAAATTCTGATGCAGAGACAGGGAAAGCTTGGCGTACTCCTCTCGTCCAAAGAGCCTGTTCAACTTTCTGCCTCTGGATTTCTTAGGCATGAGGACACAGTTATTTTAGAAACCCCGCAGTTTGCAAAAATAATTTCTCAAGAAGTGTTGCATGATAGCTTACAACAGCATGCCCCATCTGAGATTGCCGAAAATCTGTCACCAAAAATACACGAACAGGAAGAAGGAGCAGCTTCGGCAGTTATTTTTTCTTATAAAGAAATACTACCAGAAAAAGATACAGCTCAAAATACCGACGAAGAATATATTGTTTCTGCACCTGAAAAAAGAAAACTTTTTACCAAAACAGTAATGCTGGAAAATCTGGCAAAAATAAAAACTGCTTTTCTCTCTTTTTGGAGAAATCGAACACTACGGCTCACACATAGAAGAAAAGTTTTTCTCAGTATTGCATGCATTCTTATTGCTATTCTTATTTTTAGTGCATTTTTTGCCGTAAAAAAGCAGCGTGATACCAAAAACCAAGTACTTCTCCAAGAAATAATAGTACCGGCACAAAAAAAGTATGACGAAGGGCAAAGCTTACTTGATCTTAATAAGCAACTGGCACGAGAAGATCTAACCCAAGCACAAAAAATTCTTGCCGATGGAAAGGGAAAGTTTGAAAAAAACTCCAAAGAAATAACCCAAATTGATGCACTATTAAAAAAAATAAACGATGCACTTGCAGCTTCTTCGAGCGTGAATACTGTTGATGCAAAACAAGTTGATGCAAAAAATAGTCTTTTCCTTACTGTCGAAATTAATAATCACGATGGACTGTTGTTTACACAAGATGACAAAAATATATACGGCATAGATAACAACTCGATCTTTTCTGTAGAAAAAAAAACACAGGCCAGGAAAACGATCATCAAAAATAATGACGCGTGGAGTAGTGCGGGAGGAATTGGTATCTATTTTGGCAATATCTACATGCTTGATAAAAAATCCGGAACAATACTCAAGTTTACTGCCACAGATAATGGATTTGAGAAAAACAACTATCTTATAACCTCGCAAGATTTTTCCAAAGCTTCATCGCTAGGTATCGATGGGTCGGTGTGGGTACTTCTGGAAGATGGATTAGTGAAAAAATTCACCCGAGGCAAACTTGATGATTTCAAAGTTTCTGGCCTTGACACACCCCTTGCAAAACCATCAAGAATCTACACAGATCTGGATAGCAATAATGTCTATATACTCGACAATGGTAATAGTCGAATTGTTGTTCTGGCTAAAAACGGCAGCTATCAAACACAATACCAAACGGCTATCCTAAAAAATGCGAAGGATTTTGAAGTCTTAGAAAAAGACAAAAAAATCTTTGTATTAAACGACAATAAAGTTTGGCAAATTGATGTGAAGTAAAACCTATCTATATGTTGACAAGGGAATAAAGTTGTGTATAATTAGTGTGTATGCAAACACAACGAATCAACATTAGTCTTCCCTACGAGGTAGTAAAACAGCTACGTGGAGCGGTTCCGCAAGGAAAACGCAGTCAATTTATTGCCAAAGCAGTCTCCGAAAAACTGACAAAAAAAAGAGATATCGATAAAGAGTTAAAAAAAAGTCTTTTAGAAAACCGCGAATTCTATAAAAAGGTCGCTAAAGAATGGGAGATTACAGAGCTTGAAGGATGGCCAATATGAAACGAGGTGAAATCTGGATAGCAAATCTTGAACCAGGCTTTGGTCGAGAAATCCACAAAAAAAGACCCGCAGTTATTCTCTCAAAAAACTCCATCCACGCAAACAGCAATCATGTTATTATTATTCCTGCAAGCTCCCTTGTTCCAAAAATAATTGGAATAGAAATGATATTGATAGGCAAAAAGGAAGGGTTGGACAAACCATCTGTTTTACTGCCTGTATTTATTCGCAGTATCGACCAAAAGCGACTCATTAAAAAAGTTGGTAAGCTATCAAAAGCAAAACTTCAAGAAGTAGAAGAGGCAGTAAAAATTATTTTGAGTCTTAGACGTGAGGAATAATATATGAAAATTACGAATAAGCGTGCATTTTTTGATTATGAAGTTTTGGATCGTTTCGAAGCAGGAATTAATCTTTTGGGAGCCGAGGTGAAAGCTGTGCGACTTGGCCATGCCGATCTTACGGGTGCTCATGTACGTATTATTGGCAGCGAGGCGTATCTGATCAATGCCAAAATTTTCCCTTATCAATATGCACGGCCTGAAAACTATGATGAAAAAAGAACCAGAAAGCTCCTGTTACACAAGAAAGAAATCATAGCCTTAAAGTCAAAAACAGAAGGGGAAAGGCTCGTTATTATCCCTGTTTCTTTGTATCCGCATCATCACTTTATTAAAGCAGAACTGGCCTTAGCAAAGAGTAAAAAGAAGTATGAAAAGAAAGAAGCGATAAAGAAAAAGGATATCCAGCGAGATCTAGCCTCAGAATTAGCCTCAGAATCGTTGACTTGACTTTCTTGCCTCAGATAGGGTATAATAGTGTCCTTGGGGATGCATTGCATCGACAAGAGCGCACATTAAAAAACTGCAAGCCGACTTTGATAACTAGTCGTAAAACAGAATCAAAAAATAAATGCTAACGATGAAAATCGTTTTGCGTTTCAACCAGCTTATGCTGGGGTAAGCAATTACCTTACTGCGTAAAGCAGGTTGAAGCTGTTCATACAATCTTTTCTCAATGGGATAGTATGAGCATAAATACAGTTGAGAAAAGGGTAAGGAAAATGGTTTTATCCTTATTTATTTTTATAAACCTCCGGTTTTATCCATTCCTGTCGGTTGGAAAAGGGTAAGACGACTCAAAAAAAATCGACTATGCTTGTAGAAGTTTTTTAATACAGTTCTTGGACTCCGAGTCACTCTCGGACATCTCCACAACTACCCCGCTGAAAAGCGGGGTTTTTAGTGATTACATCTATTTAGCCTTTCTACGAATTGCCTCTTGTAATAGTAGAGTACCATAATAACGCACATATTTACCTATTTTCTTACTTTCAACTAATTTCATTCTTTCTATTGCTTTTAAATCTGCTATTGCCGTTGTTCTACTAATCCCACAAAGCACCTCATATGAAGAAGGGTTTACATAAGAACCTTCTCCTTGAGCCATCAAGTAATGTAATGCTTTAATTTGTCTAGGGTTTAAAACGTAGGATGAATGAAAAAGATTTTGAATGTTTTTATTTTCTTCCATTTTTCTTTCTAAATATACTTTAAAGTTTTTTGATGCTTGCATGAGTTTCCTCATATGAAAATCAAAAAAATAAGTTAAATCAAGCTCATCCTGTTCGCTATAAACAAAAGCCATGCCATATTGTATTGGAGCTTCTTTAATTACGAGTGATATAGGCAAGTATTGCATTGCCCAATATCCTTCTCTAAGCAAATACCAATAGAAGATTGTTCTTGCAAGTCTTCCATTACCATCATAAAAAGGGTGTAATATGCCTATCCAAAAATGAAGAAATATTGCTTTAATAACAGGATGTAAAAAACCACCTTCATCTTCATTATTAGCAAATTTTATAAGCCTTTCAATTTCTTGAGCGATAAATGCTTCTTTAGGAGGAACATAATAAATATACTGCTGTTGATCGTTAACGGTTATATCATCTAAATCTCTTCTATATCTACCCTGTTTATCTTCATCTAAAGTGTCTTTCGTAATTAATCTATGCAATTCAAAAAACACTTCATGGGATAGCTTTTTGTCTTTATATTCCTGGTTTAATGCCTGCATTGTTTTGTAATTATTCACAATCATTCGTTCTGACCTATCTTTTGGAGTTCTCTTTTCCGAAAGTAATTTTTTAGCCATACTTGTGGTCGTAGCTGCTCCTTCAAGCTGACTTGACGCAATTGCCTCTTCCATAATGCTTTTTGTTAAAAACTGTTTTTTCTGTTCTACGTCAAAAGTTGCTTTACTAAGAAGAGGTAATTCATTAGTACCTAATTGCATATCGAGTTTATGCAAAAATTCTTCCGTAGAGAGCAATCGTAACCAGGAATAATATTCTCCGGTTTCTGCTCTTATCACAGTTTTCCTTGAAGAGTGTTTACGTATTTGCCTAACATAAAACCAAAATTCCGTAGGAGATAGCCCTGGAGGAATTTTTGTACTATATCGCACTTTATCCCAATAGCAATAAACCGGCTCACTTACGGCATAAGCAGCCTCCATTGGATCTTTTTTTATATCTTTGAGTTTTTTGGAAAAGCTCCCCTCATCAAAAGACGACAAATCTGGCTTTTCAAGCTTATATGGTATCAGCATATGTTAAATACGTGTTAAGACGTGTTAAGCTTAACATGATAATTCTATCACAGACAACACCACATGTCAAATACGTGTTAAGACGTGTTAAGCTTAACATGATAAATTCCTTAATCCCTGGCAAGAGCAATGCCCCAAACCCGTCTTGCCCCAGCCCGTTTGAGAACATTTGCAGCCTCCAAAAGTGTTGCGCCGGTGGTCAGTATATCGTCGACAAGAAAGATATTGGGATACTGAGATAGTAAGACATTAGGAGAGACGGCGAAGGCACCAGCAACGTTAATTCTTCGTTCTTCTCTTTTTAGACCAAACTGCGAGGCAGTCTTCTTTACGCGTTTGAGGAGATCTGCCTGTTGAAGATTCAACCGCTTAGCAAGTTGGCTAGCGAGAATCTGGGCATGATTGTACCCTCTGCTCTTTAGTTTTGAACTATGCAGTGGGATGGGAACCAAAACAGGACTCATCTCTAGAATCTGTGTAAATCCTTCCTGTTGAATTAAACTCTCATAGAAAAGATCGCCGAGTACTGTTTTAAGATCGGTAAGATACGGCTTGTACTTAAAGCTGTAGATAAGTTTTTTCACAACCCCTTTATAGGCAATGCTTGCAAACGCAGCGTCTATGGCGTATCTACTTCTACAAGCGGGGTGAGTTACTCCATCGATTGAAGCTCGAAGACATATAAGACACGTGCCACTATCATCAAAAGAGATGTAGGCAAAACAATTGGGACAGAGGTAAGAACCAAGTTTTCTACAATTAACACAATACTTTGGAAACAACAAATCTAAAATACCCACAAGGCTAGTGTAGCAAATGAGGCGAGTGCGGAGAGGGTGGGATTCGAACCCACGCGAGTTTTTAGGCTCAGAGGGTTAGCAACCCTCCGCAATGGACCGTGCTATGCGACCTCTCCATGCATCGTATTATACCACTTACGATCCTGCATTGGGATTGACTTACAATAAGAAAATGATATAGCATAAATATATGACTGTCCAAGATGAAAAAACATATCTTCCCAAAGAACCACTTGATCTACCAAAGGCTGATCAACATGATCAAGCACAAACGCAAGATTCACACCACATAACAACGTTGCTTTCCTGGCATGCGCCAGGCAGACCATTTCGAAAACGAGGAAAAGAATATTATCTTACGAGCCTTCTGATTATGCTTCTGGTCGAGATTATTCTCTTTCTTTTCTCCCAATACATGCTGATGCTGGTTGTGGCTTCGTTTGTGTTTGTCGCATTCGCGCTTGTCACTGTCCCACCACATGATTTCCATTATCGAATAAGTACCGAAGGTATTACCATTGAAGACCATTTTTTTCTCTGGCAAGAATTGTATGATTTTTATTTTAAGAAGCGGGAAGGCATCGAAGTGCTCCACGTGCGGACACATGCCTTTATTCCCGGAGAGCTAACTATCACACTAGGAAACATTGATAAGGAGCAACTAAAATCTACCCTTTTGCCGTATTTGCCCTACCGCGAGGTAATACGAGCAACGTTTATGGAAAAATCTGGTGATTGGCTTTCGCGCAATTTTCCTCTGGAAAAAAGGCCCTCTTAAAAGTTGCTTCAAAAACCTTAATACGATAGAATACAAATGATTTAGCGCCCATAGTTTAACGGATAGAACAGTGGCTTGCGGAGCCGCTGATCCCAGTTCGATTCTGGGTGGGCGCACCAATGGTGGGGTGCAGGAGCGGTTAAACTGCCTGGTTTCGAAAACCATGGGAGGCGTAAGCTTCACGCGAGTTCGAATCTCGCCCCCACCGCCCAAGAGTCCTCGTAGTTCAACGGATAGAATAGGGGCTTCCGAAGCCTCTGATGCGGGTTCGATTCCCACCGAGGACACCAATATTTTTCTCCTTCCTATTGTTGCCCAGGAGCAGCAACCGTGTATGCGTAAAAACCACCAACAATCAATAATGCAGTAAGAAGTGTAAGCCACCTAGAATCTTTTTTCTGCAAAAGCATTCTTGCTTGTTTTTCTAACTGCGCCCTAAATTTCTCAGCAACTTCAGGATTCTTCTCTCTGAGATTCTTAGCAAACTTTACAGCTTCATCAGGATTCTCAATCACATATTCTGCATACTCCATGAATAGTGGGTTAAACGTCTCTTCTTTCTCTGCCGCTTCAACATTTTCTTGCGCTTCACCTTGCTGTGCTTTTGCTTCAATAAGATGTCTAGCAATCTCTCTATTTACTTGAGTATCGTCCAAACCTAGTTGGATAAGTGCTTGTTTTATTGTTTCTTCCGAAGGTTGATTAGCAGCCGCTGTCTCATTAGTTGGTTGTTGATCTTCTGCTGCCCCTGTTTGAGTTTGTGCTGTTGCACTAGCTTCTTGACCTGCAACCTGCCCTGTCTGCTGAGCTTCGGAGACAGAGGCGTCTGGTTGAGAGGTTTCTGGAGCTTGTGGTTGAGTTGCCGTTTGATTATGCTCAACATTGCTGTTTTCTCCTGGAAGTGACACGCCTGGAACAATACTACGTAATGCCTCACCTGGAGGAATCGGTCTCGTTAATTGAGAGTCAAGAGCTTGCCTATCCGCAACATGAACAGGATCCATGGATACAACTGCTTCCGGCTGCGGCGTTGGTACGGCAACAGACGGTCCTGCTTCTGGACCTCCTCCCCCTGGGGCTGCCGGCATAGCCGGTGCTACTGGTGCTGCTGCTGGCATAAAAATTATCCTGTTTGATTCAATGTTTTTGCTACCGTAATTGCTTGTTCCATATTTCCTTGGGCAATCGCATCCCTCATAGTAGTAAGAGCAAGCTTTGTTTGCTCGTTCGTATCAGCTCCCAATTTTCCAACATATATTTCCTTCGCTTCTTGATACTTGTCTCCTAATTCCTTAAGTTTTTCAAGTAAATCTTGATGATTTTGTATTGGCAACACTGCCAAAAAATCTGCTGCTAATTGTCGTGCTTTATCTGCTTCGATTTTATTCTCCCGTAGGTGCTTTGAGATAAGCTCGACGAGTTCCTTTTTTACCGCCTCTACTTCTTGTGCAATATCCATGCTATAATCGTGTCACAAAACACATTGTGTGTCAATAAAAATGAAGTTCGAATTCTCTGCCGGTGGTATCGTTATTAAAAAAACCAAGGATAAAAACATCGAGATTCTTGTCGCCCAGCATTCTCAACATCACGGCTGGGTTTTTCCAAAAGGATTAATTGGCGACTCTATAGAAAACGAAAGTAAAGAAGATACAGCTTTGCGGGAGGTACAAGAAGAAACAGGCGTTGTGGGGAAAATCTTACAACCACTTCCAGAAATTATGTATTGGTATGTTTTTGAGGGAGAAAAAATAAAAAAAACAGTATATTATTTTTTAATGGAGTATGTGTCTGGAGATATTACCAATCACGACTGGGAGATGGAAAATGTGGAATGGTTGGCAATTGACAAAGTCGAAGAACGATTGACGTATAGCTCTGATAAAAAAGTGTGGAAAGAAGCAAAAAAACTACTTGGAGAGGTCGCATAGTTGGTCTAGTGCACGATCTTGGAAAGATCGCATGTCCGCAAGGATATCGAGGGTTCGAATCCCTCCCTCTCCGCCTTCGCCCGCCGTAGCTAAAGCTACTCTTGGCTTCGGCGGACAATGTCCGCCAGAAAAGTTTTAGCGAAGGAGGGCAATGGCAAAACTCAACAATAAACAATTACAACAACTTGCAGAATTTATGGCAAATCTTGGTTTAGTCTTTTTTGCAAGTGTTATCACGCCACTTTTTACAAAAGTTGACAACGTCAATCCTTATAATATAGTATTGGGACTAGGAGCAGCATTGGTTTGCTTATTTATAAGTTTATCTTTGTTGACAAAAAAACCATGAATATCGTTATTGGACCTTTAGAGGCATTTTACATTGCAGGATCTATTCTCGTCATTGCAGTTGCTATCGTTGCATATCCGACGCTTCGAGACCAAAATAAGCCAAAAAAGAAAATGGTAAGACAGTAAAATATGAAACTGCCCACCCTGGTTAATTTTCAATTTGAAATTCGAAATTTGAAATCAAATCTAAATGTTTTAAACATTAAAAATTATGTCATTGAAAATTCATTAAAAATTAAAAATTTAAAATTAAAAATTTTCTTTCTTACCATACTTGCTACTTGCTACTTGCTACTTGCTACTTCTGCCCATGCTCAATCTCAAAACCCCTACGCAACACCAAACACCAACCCTGACGTTCCTAAAAACCTCCACACCTGGACGCAAAATGTGATGATCGAAGTCACAAGCGCCATGATGTGCCAAATTACAGGTATAGACCCGACAAATCCTGATCAAAAATGTCTTGGTGTTGACCCAAAAACAAACAAAATTGGATTTGTCGAAAACGGCGGGGGCGCAATTGGCCTTGTAAATCACATGATTGTCCTCACGTACATAGCACCCCTTCACACCAGTGATTATTTTAGTTATCTTGCTCAAAACTTTGGCATCGTCAAACCCGCATACGCACAGAAAACAGGAACCGGTTTTGATGGCATTAAACCGCTGCTTGGTCTGTGGACTGCATTTCGAAATTTTACCTATCTTCTTTTCGTAGCAGTTTTTGTTGTGATTGGTTTTGCAATTATGCTTCGGGTTAAGCTCGATCCGCGAACGGTGATGAGTATTAGCAACCAACTCCCACATATTATTATTGCCATTCTCCTGGTTACGTTTTCCTTTGCTATTTCCGGCCTTCTTATAGACATCATGTGGTCTTCTGTTTACATAACGTACGGTGCTTTTGCGAGTGCGAATGTCAAAGGTGTAGATGTCTCAAGCCTTAATCCAACAACCATGGCAGGAAAAAATGCTTTTAGCGTATTTGACTCAAGAATAACACAGGGAAGAAGCTCGCTTGACCCAAGAAACTTGTTTGGAAACGTTTTTTGGATATCAAGCGATCTGGCAGGTGAACTAAAGGACCCTATTCGCCACATCATTGGTCTTGACCCAGCATGGGGTGATTATAACAAAGATGAAAATCTATTCCTCAAAGGCCTTATGAATGGTGCGGGCGCCCTAGGATTAACCGGTTGGAGTACGCTTACATCCCCTATAAACTTGATCGTAAATGCTGTAAGCGGTTTCACTGCTGTTTCTTATGCAAGTAAACTTGCTACCATAGTCGGAAATTGGGGTGCATTTGGTTTTCAAATTCCAGCAGGATTCTTCACAGCTCCAGTGGCAGGATTAGCAATATATGTAGGAATGCAGGAAACCTTGCGAGAGGGTATCCCCTACCTTATTCCTTTCGTTATCATCGCCACTGCTCTGCTTTTTGCTCTTTTTCGCATATTGTTTCAACTTATTACTGCCTACATTTCTATTCTTATTGATACTGTGCTGGCGCCGTTTTGGATTATTGGCGGTCTTATTCCGGGAAGCCCAGTAAGTTTTACCTTGTGGCTTCGGGATATACTGGGAAACCTTTCTGCTTTTCCTGTAACTATTGGTATGTTTTTGCTAGGAAAGGTATTTATTGATGCGTTTAGTGTTCCTGGAGCTGGTCCTTTTATACCCCCGCTGATCGGAAACCTTGGCAATACAAATGTATTTGGTTCCGTTATCGGGCTTGGAATACTTCTTTTAACCCCACAGGCTGTTACTATGATGCGGGACCTTATTAAAGCACCAACATTTAAATACTCTTCTGCAATTAGTCAGGCAGTTGGAGTTGGCGCTGGAGTTACGAATGTTCCTAGCCACGTGCAGACACTTGGAAATACGCTTTTTGGTCTAAGCCATGTCCCTGGAGCAGGTGGATTACCAATCATTGGACCCTATATAAAGAGCTTAAGAGGCGGTGGTGGAGGAGGACCAGCACACCCATGATAATGAGTATTATTTCTCCTCTGTTAGCTTACTCATCATATATAGCATATATGCTATAGCCATAAACGATATAGCTGTTTGTGCTGCTCCACCAAAACCAAAATAAGCCAACTCTTTTGTACTACCAGTGTGTTTACGTATCTCTTCTATCTGACCTTCACTTACAGTATCCACAATACCTGCTCCATGAACCAAGTAGACAAATTCATTCATTTCTGTTCGGTCCCATGCCATTTTCTCTCGGCCTCCAAGCACTTGCGCAAGGGAAGAATCTCCACGCATACCCCATACTGTCCCAAAACTTGCCGGCAGCATGGCCCGAATATCTTTTCTAAACCAGAATATTGTTCCTTCCACAAGATTCTTCACTAATTCATCTGCTGCGCTTCGGTCATGACCAGCAAGAGTACGGTGTATTTCGGTAAGCCCTGCTATCAAATCTTCTTTTTTATGCACTGCGCTTAAGTTTTCTATATACTTATTAATAAGCGGTACGGTTGCATCAACTATTTCCCAGTCGTCACCACGCCGGTCAACCGAATCAGGTCCTTCTTTTATGAATTGAATTCTGTCGTATGGCATATCATGACCAAGAATATACGGCACTTTCCATTTTTTTTCCTTAAGATCTTCCATAAGTTCTTCGAATGGAGACTTTTTCTCACCTGCATGGACGGTTGTAAACGCGCGTTGTATATTTTCGACAAGCCTAAGAAGACGATTTCTCTGAACTATAGCACCAGGCAAATGTCCTTCCAAAAATTCTTCTTCAATAATTCTCTTAATATCTGCATGCTCTCTGTACAAATTTGGTACTACTCCAGGTCGACCACCATCTCGCCAGGTTTCGTACGCATTTAAGCGCGTATCCAACAGTTTCTCTTGCAAAAGAGCAAGCATATTCATATCTTTTTGAAGATCACTACCTTCCCTTACCGAAGGGTCTCCATTTCGCTCTGGATCTCGAACCGGATCTGTATCTATAATTTCTCCTGCATAATTGTTACGTAAGACCGCATACCGTAGCTCTGTGAGACTATTAAATAATGTTAACGGCGTAATGTTTACGGAAAGTCTTAGATTTTGTTCAATAAGCAATTTTGCCAAGTCTCCCTCTGTTGTTTCTTCTGTAAAATGCACAAGTACATTGTTTGAATCTCTAAAATCTCCTCTGTTGACCGCTTGAATCATACCTGTTGGCACTGGTACTACTTTGCCCAATTTTTTTTTGCTTTTCAGGTATCCCTTTTGCTTTTCGATCCACAAACCAGTACCGATGAGTGGATTAATAAGATTGTGTTCTAAAAGTCCTGACATAGCACTTGTAAAATGTTCTTCATCTTGTGCCACCCGCCATAGTGTTTGTGACCACCTTGAGCCAATATCTAATGGATTGAGTGCCTGGACATACCGCGAAACATTTTTATTGCTGCCAATCGCAGTTGTTAAAAGCTTTCCAAGACCACTTTCTATAAGTTCTTTTTGCTCGGAAATTGTCCAAACTTTCCCAAATGGTGTTTCTACCCCCTTTTTGTCTTCATCCAAATTAAACGCAAGCATGGTAAGATTTTTGCCCCCCTGCTTAAATCGCATCATCTGGCGGAAAGGAGCCATACGTTTAATAATCGGGTTTGCCCACCAGCTTGTTAGCGGAACTCCTTTTGACATGCCTTTTTCGGCTATGATTTCAAAAAAATTCCCCATAGCTATTCCCATGCCGCGGGCAACTGAAATTGCTCGCAGTACCTCGTACTCTTCCATGTCTTTAAAGACAGGCATTTTCATGGCTTTGGCACGGGCCACTTGATCTCGAACTATCTGCTCAACTTTGCTCGGTTCGCCTTTTACTGTATTTACCATATCTTCATACTTAATGTACCCGCCGTTTTCCGTTGCCACCTGGTGCATGGCATCTTCGTACAAATGCATAATTTTTGGAACCCCTTTTAGACCAAATGCTATATCTTGATACTCTGCCTTGAAATACTTTAAAAATTTCCTCAGTTCTGGGATGCCAAGGTTACTATTAATAGCATAAGAAACGGTATGGAGTTTTTCTCGAAGTTCTTTTAGTTGTGTAAGCTCATTAATTTTAATCTGAATTGTCACTTTCTCTGCCTCTGTAATTGCCCTCCCTAAAGGAGCAATGCGATCTTCTTTCGTCTGAATAAGCGCGTTAATAAAATCTCGTATTTCTATATCTCCTCCAGGACCAATTGCTGATTGCCAATCAGAGTTTGGATTACTGTCTATCTGTCCAAAACGCTTATTAAACAATCTATCGATGTCTTTATTTCCTTCTCCATTCGGTTTTAGTACAAGCTCTATGAGTTTCTTTTGTTGCTCTTTATCAAGTTTAATGTCGCCGTATATACCTTGACGTTCATCCTGGGTTGTCCGTTTTGCTTGAATCTGGTCGTTAAATCTAAAAAGGGCTGTTTGCATTCTCTGCCCCTCCTCTTCGTCGTGTGGACCCGGACCTTGTATTATTGGCGTGACCTGCGCAATTTTTGCATCAATAAAAGCAGTGATCAATGTACCCGTACCCGCTGCCAATTGTGCGTTTATTTCATCAAATATTGTTTGAAGCGTAAGATTTGTGAAATGTGCTGCATCAAAACTAAGCTCGGGGAACAGTGGAGAAACGTCGTTTGTCCCCAGCGACATTTCTGCTGATGCTCCTCCCCGTCCTCTTCCTGCTGCATAACGAGCTGCGTCTGCTGCTTCGGCAAGAATTTTATATCCAACTAACTGAGTAATAAAAGCTGTTTTATCTGCAGGTGGAATACCGACATCCGCGGTTACTCGATCTATAATGCCAGATATCCTGTCATCATCTGCTCCCCCTGCTTCGCCGACACTCTTTAGCTGATCTGCATACGCAGCAAGCGGTGTTCCTGCATACACTGCAGGGTCAAACGCAGCAAATGCAGCGCGATCAACCGCAGCCCCAGCTATTCCGGCCTCTAAAAGCATACGTCTTTCTTCTTGACTAAAACCTGCTGCTTTAAGGATCCGCGCCTTTTCGCCAATCTGGGATTGCGTGTAATTGTAAATGCCTGCCTGGCCTTCTTTTCCTATTTCTCCTTCTCCAAATTTGTGCGCCAGCATAAGCGCTTTCTGCTCTTCTTCTGATAAATTTCGTCCTAACACATCTTCTGCTTTGGCAATACGATCTTCGTCATCAAGCTGGGCATTTACAAAAACCTCTTTGCTTTTTTTCGGAGTGTATCCAAATCGAACAGCAGTCTCTACAACTGCTCTTGTATCAGGATTTCTTAACTCTTCTGGCGTCAATGCCTTATGCCAGGCTTGCCTTAGTTGTTCTGTACGGGGAGATTGCGGATCTCCTCCTGGCCGTTCTGCAACGCCCACGCTGCCCGTCGCTTGAGGAAGCTGTTGATTTTCTCCTATTCCTGGTTCTGCCATATTTACTGCCACTCTTTCCAGTGTAGAAGCAGCACTCATGTTTGTCAATCTCATTTCTTGCTCTTTCATATGGCCGCAGTGTACTCTGAGCAAAGACGGAGAGCTTGATATTTACATTACAGGCACCTTACAGTATGATTACAGAGATGCTAAACACAGAACCAAGCAGAACAAAACACAAAACAACTCAAAAAGAATCTATTTATCAAAAATCTTTGTTTGTAGAGTTAAAAACTAAAAGCTTACTTGTTGAAAGAGAGAAACAATTTAAATTAGGATTTTTAGTCAATTTTGGTGAGAGCAACGGCGTTAATATTATACGCAGAATTTACGGCAATATTAATTCTGCTTAGTTCTGTGTATAATTCTGAATAGTTCTGTGTTCATATGGAAAATGTCCACTTCGAATCTCTTTACCCTTCTGATTCTCGCTCTAAGGAAATCGAGAAACTACTCATATTTGTCAAAGAAGGCAATTCGTGCCAAGTTGTCTCCCTCCCAGGTGCCGGAAGGTCTAATCTCTTTGGCCTCTTGTCTTACAACAGAAATATACGGACAAAGCACTTGGGAGAAAATCAAAAATGGTTCCACTTTGTCGCTGTAAATCTCACAGAAGTTCGAAAGAAACCCTTAAGTGACGTTACTAAGTTTCTCTTCCTTTCTCTTGTCGACTCGCTTCGCGAACGGAAAATGGACGAAGAGTACCAGAAAACAAACGAGTTTTTTAAAGAAGCAGTCGGTCTTAACGACGAGCTTGTGCTTTTCCAGGGACTCAAAAAAACCATCGACCTTTTGGCAATCGAAAAAGAACTCACCGTGGTATTTTTGTTTGACCGGTTCGAAGAATACATTCCCATGCTTATACCCGAGTTTTTCGCAAATTTGCGAGTTTTGCGAAGCCGCGCAAAGTATCGGTTTTCTGTTGTTTTCTCCCTTAACCGACCACTTGAAGACATTGTCGAACCTCTACTCTTTTCTGACTTCTCTGATTTTCTAGCAGGACATACTATTTATCTGCCGCTTCTGGATACACCCAGCCTTACCTTCCGCCTGTTCTACATCGAGAAAATCACGGGTAAAAAACTGGAAAAAACAACCCTTGACACAATTCTTAAACTAACTGCAGGCCATGGAAAACTTACCCGAGTTTGCGCGGAAGCAATTCTCAACAATGAGACAATTAAGCAATCAAACAATAATTTGACAGAATTTCTCCTATCACAGAACCAAGTTTGGGACGCTCTCGGCGAAATTTGGACGTCCCTTATGCCCCATGAACAAAGTGCGCTAGCACAGGATCATGAATCAGGCCTTCGTCCCGAGCTCAGGCCGAGGGAAATAATGAATCAGGAAAAAGAACTTTCTTATTTAGAAAACGTGGGATTGCTTAAAGATGAAGCAATAACAATTCCTCTTTTTACCGAATTCATTAAACAACGTTTTCTGTCAACAATGAAACAATTGAACAATGAAACAATAGCATACGACTCCCAAACAAAAGAAATTAAAAAGGGAACAATCGTTATCTCTGACCTTTTATCTTCGCAGGAATACAGGCTGTTACGATTTTTTATTCAAAGTGGAAATCGTGTTGTCGAAAGAGAAGAGATAATAACTTCTGTATGGCCCGAGAGCAAAAACGCCCAAGGTATAAGCGATCAGGCAATCGATCAACTCATATTCCGTCTGCGTCATAAAATCGAAGATGATCCAAATACCCCAACCCACCTCCAAACGATAAAAGGCCGCGGCTTCCGGTTCACACCATAGTTGCAAAAATTTTGCAACTGCCTTACGATGGAAGAGTGAAAAAAGTTTTTTTAACAGTCGCTCTTTTTTTCTTTTTTGGAGGCGTATTTCCACAAAAAGTTTTTGCTGAAAATCTCTCGGGTCCTTCTTCCGTAGACGCCTTCGCGCCTTTTGTCATTAATGCCTCAGGTTTAACAATCGGCAGCTGTTACGCTTACTACATTAATACTAGTACAGAAATTGTTCTCCCATCGTCTCTAGGAATAGCTGTATCTTGTTACCAAGGGCAAGATAAACACGATATATATTACTCAAGCATTACTGGTGTTACAGACAATGTTTTTGGTATTGAGGGACAAAAAGCTGGTAAATATTTCATCGCCATCGGTGGACAACGATGTTCAACATGTAAATTTTCCCCAATAAAAACTATTGTTGTTAACGTAGTAGTTCCTCCAACAGCAACATCTGCTCCAACACCTACTCCAGGCGGACCAACGCTTACTCCAACACCACCCACAGCATGTAATCCTCCGGGAACAGACCCGAGTACAGGAAAATGTCTTGATAACAAGTGTGGGAAAAATCCAGCAGGAGTATGCGTTTTAATTCTTGTGCTTCCAACAAGTCCCCTTGCAGGGCCAACAGGAACACCAATCCCCTCTGTCACCCCAATCCCCCATGCCTTTCCATGTGCAAAATTGGTTAGTGGAAAATGTGATGCGGTTGCAACTGCTGTTGGCGAAGTCCCCACAGATCCTGGAAAATTTATTGCAAAATTATTTCTTATTCTCTTGAGCATGGGGGGCGGTTGGGCAGTCTATCTTATTACCACCGGAGGTTACCACCTGATGTTTTCCAACGGAAATCCCGAAGACGTAAAAGAAGCGCAGGAAAAAATTACCTCGGCAATTGTCGGCCTCATCTTTATGATATTATCGTTAGTAATACTTAAAGTAATTGGGGTGGACATATTTCAATTACCAACGTTTACCAAATAGAAGCGTAAATCGCAAAACGACAATGCTAATTTTCAATTTGAAATTTAAAATTTTCAATCAAACATAAATGAGTCAATAAGACGTTCTCGTGTGAGCACTGAAACAAAGCGCGTGAAAGAATTGCAAATGAGTTGGCAGGGGGAATCCAACGAATTGTTGAAGGGGGAGGACAATCCCCCGCCTAACGAATGAACAATTCTAGCGCGACTTTCTTGCGAACGAGCTTTTGGTACTTTTCTCGGCAGAAAAGTACAAGAAAAAGATCATTGAAAATTGAAAACTGAAAATTTATAATTAGTTTTATGAAGTATCTTGCTCTTTCTATTGATGGTAAAGATTTTCCTATCCCAACCAGCATTCAGCATATTGTGGGAAAAACTGGAGATTTTGGGGAAAAAGTGTTTAGCCTTGGCATTACACTCATGATATTAACTGCCATTATTATTGCGATATTTTTTCTTATTTGGTCAGGAATTCAATGGATAACATCAGAGGGAGACAAGCAAAAACTCCAGGCAGCAAAAAGTCGCCTTACCTACAGCATTATTGGTCTTATTATTGTATTTGCTGCGTTTTTTATCGTAAGTATTATGGGTACGCTTTTTGGCGTAAAGCTTATCGGCCCATAAAAAAGTTTTTCCACTTGACAAAAGAGGTAAAATACTATTATGATAAACCTAATGAAGAAGATTGCAGGCGCTATTATTGGTTTATCCTCTGTTCTCTCTTTTGCACTTCCCGCTTTTGCTGTACCCCTGTGTCCCACTACAGACCCTTTTAAATCACTATGCCTTTTTGACGCAGGTTCTTTCGGAAGGATTATTGGAAACGCAATTGAATTTTTTCTCCTTATTGCGGTTATTATTGCTATTTTCTTTCTTATCTATGGCGGTATTAAATGGATTCTTTCGGGCGGAGATAAAACTGGTGTTGAAGCAGCCAGAAATCACATTGTCGCAGCTATTGTTGGTTTGGTAATAGCCCTGCTTGCATTCTTTATCTTAACTGTTGTTCTTAAGCTCTTTGGGATAACTCTTACAACTATTGATATTCCTCTTCTTACGAAATAGACGTGACACTTTTCTTCTTGTCTTTTTGATTTTTCTCTGCTAGGCTTAGCTTATGATATGGAGTGACTGTTTAGCAAAAGGCGTACCAGGAGACGTTGCAACATTAGATTGTTTTCCTCTTATTTTTCAGAGATTTGTTGTCGGCGCGCTTACTTTAGCTGGTATTGCTGCTGTTATCTTTATTATCCTCTCTGGTATTAAATTTTTATTGTCTGGCGGGGACGCAAAGCAAGTTGAAGGAGCAAGAAAAACTTTAACCTATGCAATTATTGGCCTTGTTGTTATTCTTCTTGCCTCTTTTATTGTCAATATTATCGCCTATGTCAGCGGTGTCCCCTGCCTCAACTTTGCTGGTTTCGAAAACTGCAAACAGTAAGTTATCGTTTATTTACTACCCTTGCTATTCCCAACAGAATAATATCTATACAAAGTGGCAATAAGAAAAACATATCTGCTTTTTTGAAAAATGAGATAAGCTCTAGTGATAGTATTTTTTGGAAAAAAGACATATCTATACGAAAACCGGCAATATAGACCACCGCTGCAAAGAAACCAATAACTGCGAAAAGTTCTACTGTCCCTTCCACGTCTTTTTTACTTGAAAACATGGTATTCCCCACTTCAAAAAGAATGTAGAAAAGTCCTACCGATGTTAAGACGTCTCCGCTTGGCACGAGATAAAAAAGAGCACCAAGCATAATAGACAAGCCCGCAATAACCGGTGCAAACCCAATAATTGCGCGTCGAAACGGGTCTGTTTTTCCGATACTAACGCTTCCTAACTTAACGCCCCCTTCTTGTATTTGCGGCAAGAACTCCACCTCTCCAACAGGGACAAATAAAACAGCAGCAGTCAATAAGTGCGCCAATTCATGAATAATAACGCCTGGCAGGAAAAGAAAGGAAATAAGCTGAATAGTTATATTCTGGCTTCTGCTAATACGGAAAAAAAAGCTCGAAAGAGACCGTGTAAGCAAACGGGAAACAAAAAAGAGCAATAAAAGCTCGACAACAAAAATCAAAATAAATTCCATAGCTATTCTTACTACTAGGCTGCCAGCCACTCGGGTTTTACTCTTTGACAATTTGTGACGTAAATAGGATTTGTTCCTCCCCTTAATTCAGTATTGTCTTGTGCAACTATATATTGGGGAGCTGTTCTATAAAGCGCGGATTGGTTACCTATTTGTAAATTAAGATTAACAACATTATTCCTTCCCCAGACATAAGACCTTCTGGTTGGGTTATACTCCATAATTCTGTCTTTCAATCCTGCAACTACGTACTGCTCCAGCTCTTCGTTTGTGACAGCTATGTTTCTTCTGCCCTGAGATCTACTAATAAGCCGGTCGCGCGATGCCTTCACCTGCATGAGTTTTTGAAAATTAAGCCCATGATCAGCTGCCCAAACTTCGCTTTCCCCATTCCTCTCAAATTCTTCCCAAATAGCAAGATAGGTTAAATAATCAGAATTCTGGTTTCTAAACTGCTGTCTTGTTTGTTGTGCTTTCAATCCATTTATACCATCTCTCAAAAAGAGCGCTCTGGCATCAACAAGGGCAGTAATAGTACACATTTGCTCTATGCCACGGTTATTTCTTTCTGCTTCTGCAATCATACGGGCCAAACGTATATCTATTGGAAGATCAATCATCCGTTTTCCAATACGGGTAAGTGATCCATCTGGGTTTGTTGCCCCAAGTTTTTGCAGTGTCTCATTTGCAAACGCCATGCGCCTTTCGTCAAGGGGTGATGAGAGAACCTGGAAATCCGCAAAATTCTGTATGCCGCGTTTTTTCATTTTTAGCACCAAATCTGTCAAGTCTGTCCGTTGTATCTCGGGCATCGGCGGGTACTCTGATCGTGCATTGTAATTTGCTTTGGTAAAAAGGTTAATAACTACACCTGGGCTCCTTCTTCCAACACGTCCCTCGCGCTGTATGCATCCTGCCTTTGCTTGGGGGATTCTTCGTATGTATTCAAGGCCACTCACCGGATCAACTGTTCTTTCGTACTCCTCGCCGGTATTAATAACGTACTTTAGTCCTTTAATCGTCAGTCCTGTTTCTGCAAAATTTGTGGCAATAATGACTCGTCGTGTACCAGGAGTTGGAGGTTTCATTGATTCCTCTTTTTCACTCTCATCAGAATTGGCATGGAGTTTAATAATGCGAGTGTTGGCAAGATTTTTTGCTTGAAGAGCTGTGGCGGTACTCTCGATATCTCCTGTTCCTGCAACAAAAATTATTATATCTCCCTCGTCCCCACTCTGATTAATACTAGCAACAGCATCTGCTGCAGCTTGAGGCATCTGATTACTTGGAATGTCCCGGGTGGCAAAACGTGGGGTTATAGAAAATCTTCTTTCCCCTGCAACATTTACTATCCTCTCTTCTGGAACGTTTAAGTAATCTGCCAATTCTTTCTTATCAACGGTTGCGGATGCGGCAATAATCTTAAGAGGCTTCATGCCTTTTTCTTTTCGTAGTCTTTGCGCCTCTTTGAGGTATCGAAGGAGCTGTTCGGTGTCTGTGCTTCGCACATGCACCTCGTCAATCATAACGTGCGTTGTATCAGAAAGCAGCGGATCATCGAGAAGCTTTAAGATAAGCGTGCCTTCTGTGGTAAATAGCGTATCTGTTTTATCGGAAAATTTGCTGTCTCCACCGTGTTGATATCCTATTTCTTGTCCAAGGGTAACGCCTGCATTCCTTGCAACTGTTATGGCCAACTCACTCGTATTTATTTGCCGGGGCTCCGTAACAATAAGTTTGTCTCCTGGCTTCATGAGTTCCCGTATCATGGGAGGCACACCAATTGTTTTACCGCACCCGGTATCCCCAACAATAATAACGCAATCATCACTTTCTATTTTTTCTTTAATTTCTTTCGTATGTTTTAGAATAGGAAGCTCACCTTGTTCTCTTGTTTCTTCCTGGTCTCCTGTTTCGTGATCTCTTTGAGAGATCGGTTTTACATGAGTCGTAAGAAAGGTAAGAAGTTCTTCTTCTTTTGGTGTTAAATTATTCGTTTGGTCTTTTGCACTTTGGGCAAAAGTGGGGTCGTGCATGAGCCTGGCTTCTGCATTAATTAACTGCGTAACGATTTCCCGGCTTGTGTCTCCAAAAAGTCTGCTAAACCACTGAATACTTTTCATGCTACTCGCAAGTTTTTGCTGATCGACTATACCATCTGTTTTATTGGCATCCAAGACATCCGAAACGAATTGTCTTACTCCTCCTGCCTTGTGTTCTGGTGAGTTTTCGAAATATCGATTCCAGATTTTATGTATGTCTTCTTTTGTAAATGCTGAATTTTGTGGATGTATGTTGAGTGAATCAAATAACGATGTCATCTTCTGAATAATAGATGTTTCTCTCGCGCTATTGAGTGCAGTAAGTGTTTTTTCTTCCCACGTGTTGTATTTTGCTGCAAAATCTCCAACGTTTCCTGCCCAATGCTGTTTCCTATCAGCAACAGATGCAAGGTCAAAAACTTCGTAATCTCTTTGCGCAAAAGACTTCGTTTGGGAAAGCGCTTCGTCTGGACAGGTTTTTTTATCCGGGTCAAGATAGGCTGTGTCTGCAAGCACAAATCTTGCCTGCATACCAACAAGGGGTGTATAAGAAGCAGGTTCTTTTGGTTGTGGAGTTTCTCCGATTTCTCTCTCTGCCATGCTCTTTATTATACGCCCTTTGACACGCAAAAAGAAAAGATGTATGGTAAAAGATATCTATGGCCGAACGCCCTACACCAACAGATTTGCCACACTCACCCGAACCAATACGTTTCCAGGAAGGATTAGTTGGATTACAAACACGTCTTCTCATAGCAACTCCCGAGGCATTAAACCAAAACCATATGCTTCCCGCGGTAACGCGTGATGCTTTAGGCAGTTTTGCTGATCGAAACTACGGTGTCTTTAACAACGCCTCAATTGGTGAGCGAAGAGATCATTGGCGAGGAAAAGAAGGAGATGTTTTTGACAGACAGAAAGCAGCCTGGATACAAAGCACTGTTAGTACTTTTACGAATGATCAAGCCAAACAGTTCTTCCAAACCGAGAAAGGAAAACAGTGGAGTGAGACATTTGGCAAACTTGGGATCAATACCCAACAGTTTACCCAAGAATCTGCAGAGCAACTCTACTCCACATACTTTACAGAAGGAAAATCCGATATAAAGAAATTTGTTAAAGATTGTTTAGAGAAAAATGCTTCCCAAGACCTTTCGGCTATCCAATGGCTGGCCAATATCTTTGGCACACAATCCTCAGAAGTGGTCGCCCAGCTGATTGATGCAGAGAAAAAACTTAAGGCCCAACCAGAGCAACTTATAGAGGAGGCAAACCATAATCAGAGACTAAATCACCTTGAAGAAAGAGAAGATAGGCTTCTGGAATTTCTTTCGGGGATACGAAAAGAACCTGCACAGACAACTTCTCAGGAAACTTCTCAAAATCTCGAGGTTGACGAAGATCTTGTTACGACATACAAAGTATTTCAAGACACATTACATCCTAAAACGGATCTTGTTTATTATCCTGCTTGTAATGTTGATATAAGTCCATCAAAAGGTTTTCCAAACAGTCGAGTAATATACGTTGATATAAATAATGAGGCAGTTGCGGCACTTAAAAAAGCAGGTTTGGAAGCATACAATCAGTCTGCGCTTGAGTATAAACCTGATAATCCTGTTGATGTTTTAATTCTTCAAAATCCCTCTATTTCGCATGATGTACCGTCTCAGCATGTTGCCCAAGGTGGTTATGTTTTGTGTAACGATTATCATAGGACAGCAACTGATTTACGTGGCGATAAAGATTTTGAACTGGTTGGAATTATTAAGAAGCAAGGAGATAGAGATTATATCCTTGACCAAGATAATCCTGACGACTACTGGAAACAGGTTGATTCAGACGAAGAATTGCAGAGAATAGATCCATACAGCTATAAACAAATAGCAGAATATGCACAAAAAATTTGGGGCATTGATCAAAACATAGTGCAAGGACATAAAAAACTTTTAGACCTAATTAAAGACGATCCTAATCAAGCAAAACAACTTTTAATGAGTAAACTCGGAGTTTCAAGTGTTTCAATTTTGGATGATGGTGAGGTACTAATGACGTCTTCTGATGGAAGAACCTTAATTCTTCCCGTCCTACCAAGAAAAAAGGGGCACATGGATGATACGTTTGTATTTAAGAGAATTAGTAAACAGTCAGAAATAGAAGAAACAGCTCAAGATGAACGTATCCAAATACTACCTCAACCTAAAGAGCAAACACTTTCTTCTCTTCAAGAAACTGACCCTCGCAGAGCTAAATCATTTAAAACTGCTCAGGGGTCGGTTTATACATATGATCAAGATGGAAAAACAACACGATTTAAAACTGCAACTGGTGAACCGCAAGCAAGGCAAGATTTAACCGTATTTGTCGATTTAACGCCTGATGAGAGTCAAGAATTTCTTCATGCATATCATCATGTTCGCAAAGAAGATAAAAACTCAAAAATATATATTTTAGAAAGACAACCAGATAATACTCCCAAAATTTTGCGAGATATAAGTGAAGTACAATACCAAGATAGAATATATCTTAGTATTGTAAAAAATGGAGTTGCTACATCGATTAAAAAAGCATCTGTAAAACCAGTTATTGGACACCATGTTTTCGATACAAGGCAATACCATGAAAATGGTCAAACAATGACAGAAAGACATTTAGGAAATAAGGTAGTAGATATACAGTATGAAAGTAATTAGTAGTTTCCTGAAAAGTGAAATAACTATTAAAATCCTTAATTCACCTGATTTTCTTGCACAGGTGCTGGTGGGGGCGGGGTGGAACTTTTAAAGCTTACTATGGAACGAGAAATTCTATTGGGAAAGATGTTGTTCTTTTAAGATATAATGCGTTGCTTTTCCTTTACCTTTACGTGTAATAAGATCAAGATTAAGGAGTTTTTGGAAGTCTAAAGTTCTTGTTGCTCTTGCCCTTGCTGTAAGCTTAGCATAATCGGCATCAGTAATAAAACCTTTTTTGCGTATGGTATCTAGTATTATGTTGTGGTAGGGTTTTAATTCTGTTTCTGGTGTACCGCTAACCTGCGAAAGTAGTTTTTGGACACGAAGCAACTCGTTGATAATGCCTTCTGCAAAATACTCTAACCAATTTGTAAAATCTATTGTATCTACTAATTCATAGTAGTTGCCGAGTTCCCCTACTGTTTGGAAGTATTTTGTGACGTTTTGGTTATAATAATTCTCAAAGCTAAATAAATTAAAGGTGTCGACTCCCATCTGAGCCAGAATTACTTTTGTTACCAAACGGGTTGCTCTTCCATTTCCATCTATAAATGGATGGATCAACACGATTTGTTTGTGTAGTATTCCAGCGAGAATAAGTGGATTAATGACTCCTTTCTTGCTGTTTACAAAGTCGATAAGATTATCTAGGAGTGGTCTTACATCTTTTGCATCGGGCGGTAGATACACTGGTTGACCTGTTCTTGGATCATTGACAAAAACAGGCGTCTCTCTTAGTTTTCCCGATTGAAATGGCTGTACAAGTCCCCCTTGGGTTACTTTCTTTTGAATTGCAAGAATTAGGTCAAGAGAAAGTGTTACTTCTCCTTTACGCATCTTTTCGCTTAACTCTTGCAGTGCTTCATTGTAATTGAGGACTTCTTTTTCAGTATCCCGCATGTATTGAGGCTGAGACTTCAGTATTCTTTTCACCTCTGTAAGAGGTAAGGGATTTCCTTCAATGCTCGTTGAGGCAAATGTTGAAAGAGCATAAGCGCTTTTCTCAAATTCCATTAGTACAACAGAGGGAAATCGTTTGCTGTTTAACTCTGATACTAATGTAGTAATTCTGGTTATATGTTCTAAGAGCCTGTTGGTAATAGTAAATTTTGGCTGAAACATAGCTGTATTGGGCTAATAATAGCCTATTATTAGGTGATTGTCAATGGTTTTTTAATTCACCTGTTTTTATTGCACCGGAGCTGGTGGGGGTGGAGGTGGAACATCTGCAGCAGACTTTGTTGCTTCTTGTCCTGGTACATAGAGGTAGGCTGCGCGGAAACTAAGCAGGGCCGAGGCAATTTCGGCTTCGAGATTTGGGATTTTTTCCATAAAAAACTTATTTACTTCATCATCGCTTGGATTTTTGTCTAATAACTCATCGAGCGCAACCTGATCTTTTTCTAAAAGCGCATTGACAAGCTGGGTATTGATTGCTTCGTTAAGTTCTTTTAGCAGCAATGCTTTTATTTGGGGCACTTGCTCTGGCTTTACATTTGCATCATTCTTATCTCTGATAAGTTGATCCACAAAGTGCTCGAGCGCGACTTGATCTTTTATTGCTTTGTTGTTTTGTTGTTTATTTTGATTATCCATAATTTTATAGTAAGCTACTTTTTATCTTCTGTCAATTATTACTGCTGTCGTATCAATGATGAAATGCAATAACAGAAACGTCATCGCCAATACCTGTCTTCATTTTTTCTCTTACATAATCAGTCACCACGACATCAAGACGCTGCTCACCTTGGGCTCTTTTCTCATTTACCAATTTGCTTATTGCTTCTATCTCTGCATCTTCCAATCCATCGCTACAAAGTATTACAACATCGTTTTTAGAAAGAGTAATATTTTCTATTGTTTCACTTACTGGTCTATATGTAGCATTTTGCCTAATGTCATAACCTATTTCAGAATTACGTGGATCTCTATATATGACGCGCGTACCATCTTGTTTAAAAACAACAAAACTGGAGTCCCCTCTTAAAGCAATTTGCACCTTATTATTAGATTTGTCATATTGCGCAGCAACAAGCGTTGTGAAGGCGTAAGTTTCATCTCTCCGATACTCCTGCCAACGATCAAACATGGTCTGCGCAGTGATTCTTCGAGAATCGCCTATTGTAGCATGTGGAAGATTAGTAATATATTCTCTCTGTGCTCTTATTCTTGCTGCTGTAATGGTATCAAGATCTCTTTCTTGTATAGCATCAAATGCTGCTTTTAATGTGTCACTAGAAACTCCATTGCTACCCATGTGCTGCAATGCTCCAGCAACTGCTGGTCTTGAGGCTAATTTGGGTAAAATAGAACCAGACATTCCATCTGCCAGAGCCATATTAATTATTCCATCAGGACGGACTGAAACACCTATTGCATCTTCTCCTTTATCTTCACCAATAACAAAAGATACTTGCTCTTTTATGCCTATGCGTTGCTCTATGTTAAATTTTCCTCCTTCGAATCTAGTACCCTCTTCTTTCACAATTGGCTGAAGAAGTAAATTGTCTACAGTAATAATTGGGTGTGTTTGAGAAAAAACCTCATAACTTTCTACAGCATCCAGTTTTTGTTTTATGACCTCTGCGTACTCCTTGCGCAACATATCCATATCATCTGGTTGAGAAAGGGTAACACCTGCTTTTTGCAATCTTTCTGATAGTAATTTTCCAAGCTCTTCTTTTTCTTGATCAGAAAAAGCTGCATTTGTTTGCATGTTGGTGAAAAGAGATCGAATTCGTCGATCAAGCACCGCTCTTTCCCTGTACGCTTCCACTTGAGATATCCCTGTTCCTACCTCTCCTGGAGCTACTGTAGCAGTTACTTCAACTGCCGTTGTAACAGTAGGGGGCTGAGTTCTTGCTGGAGCAGCAGGTGCTGCTGCAACTTCGTTTACAGATTGTCCTGTAGGCTGTGGTGACTGCGCGGGTTGACCAAGAGGAATAGCGATGTGCAAAAGCTCCAGGGCTTTTTGTGCAATCTTTTGTGGAGAAATTTTGTTAATAGGCTTTTTTTGCTCATCGCTCTCTTGTGGATCAACCGCAGGGAGCGCAGCTTCTTCATCGGGAGGAAGCGTTACTGGAATTTGTTTCTTGCTCGAAACCCAAAACTTGGGAGTAAATACTTTTGGCAGAAAGAGAGTCACAACAGGGGGACCGTTCTCCAGTGCTCCAGCAACGTGTGCAAGACCAGTATCATTTGAGAGTACCACATCCTGCCGCTCTAACAACACCGCAAGTTCAAGCAGCGACCCCGAAACAAGATGCGCTTTATCTAAAACTCCCGCTTGTCTTAATGCATCTTCAATAGCAGTTCTGGTATACCCAGGCGTTTGTGACTGTGGATTAAAGATAATATTAAATTGTTGCTGCGGGTGCTGTTGCGAAATCTGGGAAAGAACGCTTGCCCAATGCTCCATGCTATACCGCTTTCCAGGCATTGAGGCTTCAACGACTACAGCAAGCTGCGGTTTCCCTCGATCAATTCCCGTCCTGGTTGTAAATGCTTCGTAGAGTTGATCCTTATTCTGTGGGAGGATGATTTTTGGCTTTGCTTTATCGGGATCAATACTATCCTTTGGAAGCAAAAAAAGCTCCTCTACATAGTGAGAAAATCGCCTCGTATCATCTGTTTCATTGTTATAAAGTTCTATTGCCGACGCAAGCAAGTTTGTGATAGTTGTTACGTTTTTGCCCGCCATTTGCTCACCACTGGTTATTGTAGGTGATTGACCATTGTAATCATCGAATCCAAGAATAAGTGGATTTCTGTCACCTAAAGACTCACTCAAAGACCATGCCCTTTCTACTCCGTTCTGTGGAGTTTTTAACACCGTTACATTACCAGAAGCAAACCCGCTAAAAAGGTCTCCCTGTTCATTGCTGACCACAAGAGTAATTGGCGTGTTTTTTCCTAGGTGCGCAAGCGCTTCCTGTATGCCAGAAAAGTAGGCAGTGCTTATTACCGCATCTCCAATTGGGCCTCCCAAAACAACATACACCCTATCTGCTTTTTCAAGTGCCTGCCGTGCTTCTTTTAAAGCAGCGTTTCCTTCTTGCTGATCAACAGGCACTGTCGCTTCGGCTCTGTACGCCCTGTTTTGTTGACTTCTATTTTGATTCTGCCCCTGATTTCCTTGCTGCTGTCCGCCCCTTTGGATAATATCGACAAGACGTGTACCTGGACGAAACGCACCTTCTCTGTAGTAGTAAGGAGTCTGTATTTCTACACCCTTGCTCTTTTCGATATTCTGCCGTATTGGCAATGCTCCAAGAACAACATCTGGGAATTCAAACGGCGCTGCCTTCGCAACAAATGACGGCACCGTATCGGTAATGTCTTTTAATAATCCAATGGAAGGAACAAGATTGCCTGGTACTTCGACATGCACATCCCCACTTCCTCGAATTGTTGCAAATGTCTGTAAATGATAACTGGGAAAATCAGCAATTATCCCATCTGGAGCCTTTATATTATCTTCTACCAAACGCCCTGCCTCGATAAACCCACTATTTCCATTCAACCCAAGGTTAAAAACATTTTGTCGTCCATATACTTCGGTTGCGATATCTCCATCTTTTAACCCACTCAAGGCTTGCTGATTGATGAGTGACTTCGAAATGTCCCCCATTGTCATCGTAGAACCATCGGGAAATGTTACAGTATGCGTCGTGTCATTTGGATCAAGACGTAGTTTCCCGTCAAACACGCCATCGGCACCATCAGAAATCCAGAGTGGTTGTCCGGCATGGCCAGGAACACTTATGGCAAATCCTGCTTGGTGATCTGCGATAATTTCCTGCACGTTAATCGGATCTGGATTTAATCCATGCTGACGACCTTCAAGCATCTTGCTCATATCCAAGATAACCGCATTACCATCTTTATACGTGTAGAGCCTTAATTCATTCTCTTGTGAACCAGGCTCGTTATACGAATACCATTCTCTATGATCAATTGCTGTCCCACGCCTTGCCCATTCAGCTGCTGCTTCGGAACCTGTTACAGAAACTCCAGCGCTTCCTGTTTCGTTATAGTTTATGAAAGCTTTATCATACACTGCTCCATCTCTCATATGACCATTGGCATCAAAAGTGGCATCATTGATTAAGACTTTATCTGGATATTTATCGACAACGAGGTCGTACTTGTCTCCATCTTGCTTCCAGTGTGTCCCATCGGGAATCGTTGTTTGATGTCCAATCGTTGCATCTATGTGTGTCCCAGCAGGCGAAAGAACCGAAAAAATATGATCTTTTCCTGGCTCAAAATGAATACCCGCCTCTTTTGTAAGCTCGGCAAACTTTTGTGTTGCAATTTGCTCATCAAGCCCGTCTATACGACCATCGCCATTAAGATCACGTGCTGGATGAACGTCGAGCTGCGATACTCCATTACTATCAACCCTTCCACTCAAGTTAAAGTCGCTCGTGTCAACAACTTTTCCATTTCGCGTGTCAATCAGCGCATGATTCGCACTGTCGTATGTTACCCCTTGGTCAAAAGAAATAACTGCTTTATCAATTATCTGCGCTGGCCCTCCAGCTGGCGCAACTCTTCCCGTAAAGTTTTCTGCCCACAACACTCCTCTTTGCAGTGGTGTAAGATCAGCTTCTACGTGCCCATTGACCATGTGTGTTGGAATATCGCCGCCCAAAACCTTTTGCCAACCATCAAATCCTTCTCTCGCTAATTGCGACCCTTCCAAGGCAACCTCTTTAACTCCTTCGTATAATCCAGTCGCAATTGCGCCACCGACAAATGTTTTTGCTGCTGTTGACATAAACCTTCTATTACGCAGTCCTCGCAAAATACGCTCTTTCCCTTGTAGTGATTCTTTCTCTTGATCTATTTGCATATTCATATTAGGAAAAAGTTGTTGCATTACCACATCAGTTTGCGGTTGATCAAATCCACCCTCATGTTGGAGCCATTGCCTAACCTGCGCATCTTGAGACCCTACTCGAAGCTGTGCTTCTGCAAGCGCTGAATACCTGTCGAACACACCATTTGCGTTAAATTGATCATTGAATAGTGTTTGCCCTTGTGGCACAAACTGCGGATTGGCACGAGTATATTCCATAAGCTGTGTCATGCTATCAAGTCGTATTTTTGCAAGTTGTTTTGCCTGATCATTTTCCATTCCTTCGGTAAATTGAATGTAGTTTTGCACCTTAAAATTAACAGTTTGTTGTCCAGATAAATCGGTAAGACGAATTCTGGCATCAAGTTGCGCAAGCTCTGTCAAAAGTTGTCTTGCTTGGTCTTGTATCATTTGGTTAGCTGAAGTTTGGAGTCGTTGTTCAAATTGCTGTATAGTATCTGTTGCTTTAATTCTTTTTACAAGTACAGCATCCATTTCCTGACGAATACGCGCATCTTGAGGAATTGCTCTACCACGCGTCGCTTCTCGAGAATGTTGTTCTACTTCTTTTTGGTATCGCCCTTTTACAATAATAAACTTTTTACCAAAAATTCCTCCTTTATCTGCAAAATCAAGACCTGTTTCCTTAAGCCCTGCCAGTCCTGCAACACTTGCAACCCCTCCAAGACTTTTTATAAACGCGTTTGTGCTAACAAGCGCTCCTGTCGATACCCAACCCCCTGCATAAGCTCCTGCAAACATACCAACATCAGTAACCATCCCAAGAGCACCAGCTACCATACCTGTTCCCTGAACACAATTACGATTAGCCAGTCGTCTTGCCAGCCACTCATTGAGTCTTCCCATCTCCTGCTTGCCCCGCGCTCGTCCCCACTCCGCACGGCCAAACAAAACATTTACCTGTAATGCTTCCCACGCTTTAACTTCATGTCCTTGTACCTGGGCAGTTTCTGTCTGATAACGCTGCCAATTCTTTTTTATCTCTTGTGCAAGAGAAAGAATATTCGATGCAACTTCTGGCGCATTGAGTTCCTGCTGTAAATTAGGAGGAAGCGAGTTTCGAAAATCCGAAAGTAAATACTGATTTAATTCTACAATTAACGCCTCATCTGTTGTAATTCTATTTTGTGCGGCTGGATCGGCGTAGCGAGCAAGAATTGTTTTTATTTTATCGTTTACTTCTGTGCGTTTTTCTGGAGGCACTTCATGTCGTGTTTCACCAACTTCTTGCGCTATTGCCCCACCTCTGTTTGACTGCTCAATCTTCATGCCTTCTCTTGTTTCTGCAAAACGCTCACCAAGTCTTGTTTGTTCCTCTAAAGTTCGTTGTGTTACTTGTGTTAACGCTGCATCTCTTTGCGCTGGAGCTTGTTTCATTTGCGCCTCAAGCCATTCTTTTGCAAATTTTTGTTCTGATGTTTGGGATAAACCAAAAAGTCTTTTTGATATATCGGCCATTCCCCAAATTCGGCGCCGAAACCAATTTTTGTTATCACGCAGAGCTCGTCCTTCAGTTAATGCTTTTTCGGCAAGACTTGCTGTTAATTCAATTGGGATTGTTTGGTAAACAGGACTTGGCTGACCAGTTTTTAGATCAACACCTTTTGCAATATGCTCCATGTCTGCTGCCCAACGAATCCATTGCTGTTCTGCAGGGCGTCTTGCAATAGCATTTTGCCAGAAAAACCGCATAGGGTGACGAATGTAGGTAAAAAGTCTCCTAATTCGAGATTTTGACATTGGGATTTGTGCAAGATCATGTGCAAATCCGTATTTTCCGATTTCAACAATTTCCTGTGCTTGCCTATCATGCAACGCGCCTACTCCAATTGTTGGATTTAATTGCAGAGGCTCTGGGGGTGGTTCTTCGGTTTTAACTGGCGCTGGCTCTGGAGTCGGTGGCTCCTCAACAGGCGGACGCGGTTCTCCTTCATCTGGTGGCGGGGCAGGTTCTATATTTGGTATTGTCCCACCAGGTCTTACTCGATCTATTGTAGGCGGAGTTGCAGGAGGAGATGGCTCCTCCAGGTCTTCTTCTCCTCCTTGGATAAACCTTTTATATCGAATTTTCTCGGGAACTTCATGCAGTTTTGGATTAAATGATATTCGCCGCTGCATTAAATCCGCACCCTTCAAGGCAAAATCTAGTAATTGTGGTTTGTGCTGCAAAAGGAGTCGTTGCATCTCGGCTTTATGTTTTTCAGACACACCTGTACCAACCCCTTGATATTGACCAATAAGATCATCAATTGTGGTAGTCCGTATTACCTTAAGCCTGTCATGCATCTGGACAAGCACTTTGTCTTTTTGAGTTTGTGTTGCTTCATCCGGATTGACAAACTGAGGTTGGTCAATCGTCCGAATCCCCTCAATTACCATCGAGTAAAATTGCGATCGAAGAGAAATAAGACTTCTGCCCGCTTGTTCTCTTTGCTCTTGTGTTGCATTACCATCCCGCATTGCATCTTCAAGATCTTTCATCTGCTGACGGTATGTCTTTATCTCACCCTGTGCTTGGGTTGCCGGATCAACAATATCCAAAAGTCTATCTGCGACAAGAGTAAATGCATATAAATCTGTTTTTGGCAGCTCTTTTGGTCGTTGGTTTTCGTCAAAATAATGTTCGTAATCTCCTTCGACATAGGAAGGGTCTCCTTCGTGTACCACCTCTGTTTTGACATCCCTTCTAAAAATTCTTCCTAAACGATTACGGGCATCTTCTTCAAGTCGTTTATTTTCTGCTTGTAAATGGAGAGCGCGCTTTGATTCAACAGCCATAACCGTGTAGTAGGGCTTATCCATATCTGGATGGTCTTGAATAGCAGCAAATAATTCGTCTTCCGTACCACGGTAATCACCGGTGAATCGTAAGCGTTTTTCAAGTTCGTTATAAATACGAGTTTGGTAATCTACTTCCGACTCGTTTTCTTCTTGCGGGAATAGTTCTTTTGCTTTTGTTGTTAACTCGTCTGCTAATTTTTCTTGCTCGGGGTATTTTTTAAGAAAAGCCTCTGGAGTAATGGCAGAATCTTTTCCAGTGTCTTTATAGTATGGGAGCTTATGTCGTTCTTGCTCCGCTTTTGGTTGTTGCTGTTCTGGTCGTTGCGGAGTGGTTCCTTCAACTTTTGCACCACCTTGAGGACGAGCTCCTTCTTGCGTTGCCGCTTGTTGAGCTGCTGTTTGCACTGTGCTTGTTGCGCCTTCTCCCAAACCAGGTTCTCCTGCAGCCATTTTTTCTGATTTTTCCTCTCCATTTCATAGTGGAGGAATTCTAGAGAAAAGTCAAGGAAAAAAGCGCTTGCATTTATATAGGAAAATAGCGTTAAATGGATAGAGGTAGTATTTTACTATGGCCGAAGCACCACAAACAGAACAACCAAGACTAGTCGAAAAACCACAACCACACTTGCCGTATTACAAAGATACGAGTAATGGTGTTGGGCCAAAAGAATTTATAAGGCAATACCCCGAACAGGCAAAACTTGCCGACGAACTTGTTGACAAAGCAAAAACACTTGCTTCAAAACAGGAAAGCGAATCGGAAATTGACTACCAAAAACGCATGTTTGACGACGTTGAGAACCGTCTCCGATTCCCCGGGAATTATAAAGACACGAATGATGATCTATTTTTGGCAATACAAAACAGTCCTTTAAACCAAGAACCACACTATGCTCTCATGGCAGTCGAGGCAAAACGGGCGTTGTATTTACAAAAAGAAAATGAAGATATTATAAAAAGCACACAAGGACATCTTGACCGGCTTTTTCGTCGTGATGTAAAAACAGAGGTCACACACGAAGGCGAACCGTGGTATGTCGAAGGAGATTACGAACACTACTTTGACGAAAACCAACGACCAAAAGAATTGCCAAAAACAGATTTATATGCGTTTACGCTGGTTGCTGACCGGCTTTTAGACATTAGCGATCCAGCAGTACAAAAAGCCGGAGAAACAAAGACGTATCGGGAACAAATGAAAGAGCTTGAGAATGTGATGAGCGATACAAATGGAGCGCGGGAAGAGCGAGATCAAGCAGGCAGAAAACTTATTTCTCTACGATCCCAGTTCTATACCATGGCAATTGAAGCAATTAGAACTGTTGACCAACCACAGTATGTGAATCCAGATATTGAAACACAACTACCAAAAGATAAAGTATTAACACAGATGTATACACAATTAAAAGCTGTACGACGGTTATCTGTTGATGAGTTGATCATGCAATACAAAGGCGTCAATAAAGAACTTTCTTCAAAGCATAAAAATGAAATGCAACAGCTCCTTTTCCAACAAAAACCCCAACTTTTAGATTTTGCGCTCAAAGGAGCAGATCTTTTGCAACGACGGGTTTCTTTTAATCCCAAAGCAAAAGTACACGATACCCCTGATAAAATTTTCTATAAGAAATTTGTCCAGGGTCCAGGCGAATCTGCGGAACAACCACCTGCCCAACCAATTACACCGATTACAGAAACTCCTCTAGTACCAAGAAAAAAAGACGAGGAACAACCAGATGAACCGAACCCAAAGACACCAAAAAAACCAGAAAAAACACCAAGTACTCCACCCTACGGGGGAGGATATTATGGGCATGAAGGCTATCAAAGCGAAGTTGAATCATTTACTCTTGGCATAACACAAAAACATACGCTTGAATCATTACAAAGATTACTACAGCAACGACCCGATATGCTTCATACCCACACAAAAATTGTCAACCCCGATAAAACAATCACATGGGTTGATGAAAATGGAGAGCTTGTAAAAAGAAACGTCGAGGGTGAACGTCAAGCTATACAAAAATACCTTGCAGAGATGAAAACTAATAGCGCGGCATATCATTCATACATAGAACAACTTACTGCTTTGCCAACAATGCAACAAATGGAAAACGCCTGCAGGGTCTCTGTTAATATACCTGCGTGGATGGAAGGAAAAACCCTGTATGGAATGCTTGAACAATATGTACAACAAGTAGATGAGCAAGGAGCGGAACTTGATTCAAGTTTATTTGAGATCAACATTCTGGTTAACAGAAAAACAGGGACTCTTCCAGATAATAGCGTTACTGAAATTCAACGATTTATTGAGGACCAAAAAGCTAAAGGTAAAAATTACCATATTAACTTCGCTGATGTTGAATTCGATCCACCTCTCAATAACGTGGGTAATGCACGAAAAGTTCTTACAGACATAACCCTAATACGATCATTAAATCGCGATAATCAAACAAAACAGTTATATATTGAATCTGAAGATGCTGATCTTGAACAAATTGATCGAAAAACAGTAATTAATATTATTAATAAATTTGATCAAAATCCCCATTTAGACGCAGCGTTTGGCATACAAGACAGGTTTCCAGAAGAACTAATGAAGAATGATTTCCTTTTTGTTTCAAGAAGAGTATGGTCTTTTGCAGAATCATTACTCGAACACAGACGATATAGACCAGAGAATAATCCTAACTGGAGTTATAACTGGAACAGAGTTGCTACCTCTGGATGGAACACCGCATACACAGCAGAAGCAATTGCGCTTATAGGTGGATATAACTCTAATCTTGCAGTTGGAGAAGATCAAGACGTTGGAGAAAAAATTACGATGATTCGAGGAGATGGGAAAATGCCAAACTTAGATGTTGTTGGAAGACTACCAACAAGAACAGACTCTTCACCAAGACGTTTTATAGGTGAGATTATTACTGGAAAACCCGCTTATAGTGATACTTTTAGCAATGAGGAAGTTAATACTATGCTTCGAACCTTATCACCTGAACAATTACAACAAAAAATAGATTATTTTTCAAGACTAAATGAAAAAAATGCAAAGGGATTTCTCGGTATGTTCAATGGCTATTTACGGTTTTTTCGAAAACAAACTCCAGACGAACAATCAGCAAGAGAAATGAATAATTCCATCCTGTTTTGGCTTGGATTTAAAAAAAGCGATTATGAATACAATGATAAAGGAGAGCTTGTTGTTAAAAATTGGGACAATTTAAAAACAGCGCTTGAACGCTACCGTACTCAACACGCAAGACCTCGAAAATTTGGAGAAAGAAGTACTCATCATTCTTCTGAATGGACACCGCCGGGTAAAGCCTTGCAGCAATTTGCCGAACACGATAAAGAAAATGTCGTATCTGCTTTCAATCGCCCCTACAATTTAAGTGAACTTCAAGCAAGCACAGATACACTTGAAGAAGGCTCGTATGTCATTTGCTTGGATAAACCATTGGGAAGCGGCTATATGGGAACCGTTGTCACAGGTTACGATAAAAATACCGGCGAGCTGGTTGCTGTTAAGCGAGTGAAAAAAGCAGAGCATGAAGGGGTTGCTTCCGCAAATAACTTCCCAAGCGGAATCAGTGATCCTGAAGATTATATAAAAACTCGTGTTACTAATCCAACTATTCGTATTTACAAAAATAGTTTTGATCATGGCAACGAAGTTATAAAAATATATCCACTTGCTTCGGTAGATCTAGATACATATTTAAAACAAGCACATACAATGGATGCTCAAACAGCAGTTGCTATGACAATTAAAATAACCGAGGCGCTTCGAGACCTACATCAAGTCGGCGTTTTAGATTTAGATGTAAAACCAAGTAATATACTATTTGACGAAAAAGGAAAACTCTACTTGACAGATTTTGATGCGGTAAGTATTCGGAACAATGTAACGAATGAGTACAAAAGAGGATGGGCCGATGGACCATTTGAGGTTTTTCCACCCGAGCTTTTCAAGGCAAACCAACCCCTTTCAGAAAGCACAGATACGTATGAAATGTGTGCAGTCTTATACAAATCCCTCACTGGAAAATATCCATATGACACAGGAGCTGGAACTCGTGATGAACAAAAACAACGACTACAGCAAGCCCATACAGCGGGAGTTTTTGAGATTCCAGATTCTGTCCCAGAATCATTGCGACCAATTCTCAAAAAAGGCATATCTCCAAACCCTGTTGATCGTTATCAAACAGCGGGAGAACTTTTACAAGACTTAAGGCACGCTTACGATCAATTACAAACAGCTGCACCTTTTACACCAACTCCGACCCAAATACCAGCCCCTCCACAACCGGCAAGCCCCCCACAATTATCTACTCAAGAAACAATCACTGAAACCGGTAGGTCAGGTGTAGCAGTTACTGAAAACCTGGAAACAACAGTAGATATAGAAAGAGAAAAAATAGCCTCGTGGGAAGATCTAAAAAGATCAGTAAGATTTTCTCGCGCGAGGGCAGAAGGAGGTATTGAGACAAACGAACCTCTTTGGAACAACGTATCTCAAATTAGAGATATTGTTAGAAACTCAGACGTTATTAAAAATGGCCTTCCAGTCTATTACCCAGGTTCCATGGCTGATATTCCTTATGCATTAGGATTTACTGATGGGACAAAGTTTGTTTTTGTCGATTATGTCTACATTGATCAAGATGGCAATCTTAATCCAAATACTCTGCCCGATGGCGAAATTACAGACATTGGTGGTCATATCACCAATGTTGCTATCGAAGGTACCTTGGGGGAAGGCGGAAAACGAGTTGTTACATTCGAGTGGGGCGGAAAAGAACGCACCATTACAATGTATGCGGAAGATGCAACAAAATTTGCTCCAGACGAACTCAAAGATGGAACTGCATTTATTGTCATAAAGGCACCAACGCCTTTTGGTAGAACAACTAAAGATGAAGGTCCTGGCCATATCCTTAGAACAGAAACACAGGGTGCAATGCTAAATAATCTTGCTGTAGGAGGTTTTATTCATTTACCACCAACAAAAGTGTTTGATCCAGAAATTATTGGATTCGAAAAACGCATTGATAGTCCTGGAGAGCGCAATGGATGGCCGCTTTACCAAAAAACGCGCGAGCAAACACAGGTGGCAGAACTCCTGCAACTAGATCGAGATATTGAAACTATCGACATCATAAGAAACGGTAGATATCTTGGGGAAATTAACGCTAATACGCTTACTTTTTTTGAAGAACACACTGAAGAACTTCGAGGACGATACCTCTCTCTTTCTCCTAAAAATCAAACGCTTGTTCTTCCAATAATACAACGCTTACTAACTCACCCAGAACTTACCACAGAATTACAAGATTATCTTATAAAGAATGGCAGAGAATATGGCATCACAGACCAAGCTAGTGCCGAAAGATTTCTGCAAGGAACAATAACAGTGGCTCTTGATACCTTCCCAGAAATTAACGAACAAAAACCACCAGCAGCACCTGTGATTCCACAAGTAGATGAGACAAAAAATGCTGTCTCAAATCTTCCACCAGAACTTGATGTTCCCCCTTTCTTAATACCAAGACGCTGGAATACGCTTAGTCCTGAAATACGACTTGCTGCAGCCAAAGCAATTGGCCTACCACATGGAGTAGCAAACAGAGAGTGGGATCAGTTATCTTTAGTGCAACAAAGTGATATTCTACAAGGCGTGAGAGCTGCAAAGCAAAAAACAGCAACACCTGTGCCTTTACCACCTTCTTTACAATAAAACACTTTTCACAGAAAGCCTCGATTTTATACCCCGTTTGACCCACTTTGATAATCTTGCAATGGGATTTTTCACGTTATATGCTCTTTGTATGGAAAATCATCCAATACCACAAAACGTTACTGGCTTTGAGTTTAAGTTAATCGGCAACATGACAATCAAACAATTTGCCTATGTAGCAAGTGGTGTATTCATCGGATGGCTTTTGTATACTCTGCCAATCTTGGCGCTTATTAAATTTCCCATCATTCTGCTTGTTGCGTTTATTGGATTTTCTCTCGCGTTTCTTCCTGTTGAAGGAAGACCATTAGATGTCATGCTTATTCATTTTATACAGGCGCTCTTTACTTCAAATCAATACATATTTCACATGCATGTTGGTGAATTTTTACAAACTACTTCTTCCCAAAAACCAATTTCACCTACAAAAACTGTTGCGCCAAACAAAAAGGGAAATCTCCAACAGTTTTTAAAAAAGATTGTAAAACCGGCAAAAAATAAGCTTGATGAAAAAGAACTTGCTTTCTTAAGCAATCTTGCCACCATGCAAAGTCTTTCCCCGATTATCCAATCCGCTCCGCCGCCAACACAACAGGCTCCCAAAGAAGAAAAGACTTTGCAACAGCAAGCCATACCTATACAGACTGCTCTCCCACAAGAAAAAACTCAGGAATACAAAACGCTTATGGGTGAGCTTGAAAAAGCACGTCTGCAGAATGAGCAACTCGAAAAAGAGCTTGCTGCTCTTAAACAAAGTCTTGCAAATCAACAACAACCAGTCCCGCCTCCGACTCCGCCGCAAGCGCCAATTGTCAAAAGACTAGTGGTAAAACCAACGGGAAAAATCACAGGATTACCCAATCCAGAGGTACCAAATATCATTATGGGTCTTATTCGGGATTCCAGGGGAAATGTATTACCAAATATTCTCGTTGAAGTAAAAGATAAAGATGGAAATCCGGTCCGCGCATTTAAGACGAATGGTTTTGGACAATTTATATCAGCCACGCCTCTTCTCAATGGCGTTTATACACTTGAATTTGACGATCCGCAAGACCAGCATAAATTTGACGCTATGGAACTCACGGTAACAGGAATTATTATTGGCGCGATAGAAGTAACAAGTATTGACCAACGAGAAGAATTAAGAAAGGCACTTTTTTCTCAATAATCATATGGTATCCAACACTGCCCAAAAGATTAATGCATCAACCCAAAAATTTACGGAGATACAAGATATACGAGAAGACATTGTGCTATTAAGCGGTGGAAGCGCCTGTTTAATCATTGAGGTGGAAGCGACTAATTTTGCTCTGCTTTCTCAAGAAGAGCAGCATGCAAAAATCGTTTCATACGCCTCTTTACTTAATTCGTTATCATTTCCTATCCAAATTGTTATTCGAAATAAACGAGTCGACATTTCTTCTTACCTTAAACTTCTTGACAGAGAAATGCAAAAGCTTGCATCACTGCATACTCCTGTCCAAGAAGTACAATTTACATCACAAAATGAAAAACGAATAACATATATAAAACAGTATAAAAGCTTTGTGGAACAATTAATTAAAGTAAATACTGTTTTGGATAAAACATTTTATATTATTGTTTCATTCTCATTCTTAGAAAAAGGAGCACGCGGTATCGGGTTAAAAAAAGAGGATTTTTTTGCTGCTGCAAAAGCATCGCTGCATACAAAAACAGAATCGCTTGCAGCCCAACTAGGAAGACTGGGGCTACGCAATAAAATTCTTCAAACAGATGCGCTCATCAAACTCTTTTATGACATCTATAACCAGGGTGGCGGTATTGGGGAAAACGTCAATGATTCTTTGAGCGCGCCAGTGGTAAAAACAACGTAATAATGTATTCTATTATGGGATTATTTGGTTTTGGTAAGAAAAAAACGGATCAAAAAAATCAGGTGCGAGAGCATGTTCAGGGAGAAGGGCTTTCTGTTTTAAGCCGCGGGACAACCTCTTTAACCGATATTATTGCCCCTTCTTCTATTGAGGTGGATTTTCGGTCTATTCGCATTGGGGAACGATTTGCAAAAACGTTTTTTGTCGTGGGGTACCCGCGATATGTATCGGCAAACTGGCTCGAACCTCTGGTTGAATTTGATCATCAACTTGATATTGCTATGTTTATTTATCCAACATCATCACCGGACATTCTTTCTGACCTACGGCGAAAAATCGCCGAGATGGAAGCAACAATTGCCTCCCAAGCCGACCAAGGAGAAGTTATAGACCCAACAGTAACAGCAGCTCTTGAAGATGCGCTAGGACTGCAAGAAGAGCTTGCAAAAGGGGTAGAACGATTTTTCTTGTTTAGCCTATATGTCACAATTTCTTCAGAAACCATAGCAGATCTTGAACAAGCGAGCAAAAACCTTTCAACAACGCTTGCCAGCCTCCTGCTTTTAGCAAAGCCGGCAACACTACAAATGGAGGACGGATTCAAAACAACGTTACCCATAGGCAGCGACAGACTTTTCCTCGCACGCAATATGGACACGACCTCGCTTGCCTCAACCTTTCCATTTACCTCGGCCATGCTCACGCAAGATAAAGGCATACTCTACGGAGTCAACCAGCAAAACGGCTCGCTGATTGTTTTTGACCGATTCTCCTTGGAAAATGCAAACGAAGTTGTGTTTGGGAAATCCGGTTCTGGAAAATCTTTTTGCATAAAACTTGAAGTGCTTCGTCAGTTTATGTTTGGCACAGAGATAATTATTGTTGATCCCGAAGGGGAATACGAAAGTCTTGCAAACGCATTAGGAGGAGAACATCTTGCTTTTACACCATCTTCCCCTATTAAAATTAATCCATTTGACTTAACCGGCATGTATGAGGAAGGCGAAAACGAACTTGGATTAAAAATACTTTCTTTACATGGTCTTTTGAAAATTGTCATGGGCCAACTTGACAGCGAACACGATGCAATACTAGACCGCGCAATGGTCTTAACATACCAACAAAAGGGCATTACTGCAGATCCGGCAACGCAAAAAAACGAACCACCAATCATGGAAGATCTGTATAAAACGCTTCTTGGCATGGAAGATCAAAGCGCAAAAGAATTAGCCCTTCGGCTGGAAAAATTTATTAAAGGAAGTCTTGCTGGAATTTTTAACCAGCAATCAAATCTTGATATTAAAAATCCGCTCACTGTTTTTTCTCTGCGAACGCTTGAGGATGAATTGCGTCCTATTGTCATGCATCTCATTCTAGATTTTGTCTGGACAAGGGTTCGCAAAACACTCAAGAAGAGAATTTTAGTTTTAGACGAAGCGTGGTACATGATGAAATATGAAGACAGCGCGTCTTTTGTATACAGTATTGCCAAACGAGCCAGAAAATATTATTTGGGACTGACGACCGCAACGCAAGATGTTGAAGACTTTCTTTCAACCGAATATGGCAAAGCTGTGTTATCCAACTCATCTTTGCAAATTCTCTTAAAACAGGGCACCTCGGAAGTTGACATTGTGAGTAAAACATTTTACTTATCCGAGGGAGAAAAGCAATTACTTCTTTCGGCAAATATAGGAGAAGGCTTGTTTTTTGCAGGACAAAATCATGTGGCAATAAAAGTTGTTGGAGCGGCCTTTGAACACGACATCATCACGTCAAATCCGCAAGAAATCCTGCAGCAGCAAACAATCGTACAAGAACAAATACTAGAAAACAAAATTCCCGATTTTTCTACCCAGACAACAAGCCTACCAGAATCTCCATCGAACGCAAATCCGATTGCAAAACCACCATTGTAAATCGTGACAGGCTTTTATGGTCGACACACTAACTCCAACCAAGACTAAAGATATTAAAGATATCTGGGAAGAGATAACCCAAAAGCATCCAGAAGTGAAAGACATAAAGACAGACGAACAATGGACTGCTTGGGCGAATAATAACCCGGAATATCAATCGAGCAAATGGATTTGGGAAACGTATAAAATTCTTTCTACGATCGGCCCAATCGAAAATAAAACGCCAGAGACCCAAGAAGAAGAAAAAAAACATACAGCCTCTCATCAGTTTTATCCAGAACATGCAAAGGAGAAGCAGGAAACAAAAGAAGAAAAAGAAGAAATTGCTGAAGGAGAAAAAACTGCTAATTCTAGTCAACCGCCCATTCCCCAACCTGTACCTCAAGCTTCCTATCAACCACCTCGCTCTCCATCGCAAACGTTTCAACGACCACAAGGCCAAGGATTATCGACAAGGGCTGTCAATTTTGGAAACAGAGCTTTTTCAAGCGCACAAGCTGCAAGCCAAGCAAGAAGCGCTCTTGGCAAACAAGCTAGTAAGGCGGCTTCAAACCTTGGTTCACTGGCGCTAAAACAAGCGTGGCTAAGAGTTGCATTATATGTAGGTGGTCCCCTTCTATTAATTCTTTTATTTACCGCTATTATAGCGTTTCTTCCTATTGGAGGAGCAACAACCGGCGAAGCCTCACCAGTTGGAGGGTCGCCAAGTCAAACCAATAGTCTTGACTATACAATTTCATTCCGAGACACCACTATAATTCCTATTCCTCTCGATCAAATAAAAAATAGAATTCTTGCCAGATGGCCAAAGGCACATTTGCAAGATTGGCAACATATTATTAATCAAAGCATTCTTAATAAATGGAACCCTGCTTTTGTCTTAGCGCTTTGGATTGAAGAAAGTGGCGCGCAAGGTGAACCTAGCTACTCCGATGCATTGGGCTGTGATCCCAAGCACCCTACAACAGATTTGGACAGAAGCCTTACCTGTTTATTCAACAGTTTTCCTATTGAGAGGTATCCGAATACGAACTTTGCTGATTTTATGTGTGTGTATGGTGGAGATGGATTTCATCGTGCTCCTTGTGTTTTTGAAATAGAAAATAAACATTTTCCCCCAGACATAAAAGATTGGTATTCTCAACTTGTACCAAGTGGTTCAGGGGCACTCACAACAGTTCAACCTTCTCCCAGCTCTGGTCAAATTGTGCCAGTTGGACAAGGCGGAGCACGAATTGCAGATGCTGCATTTAAAATCGCAGGACAGTTAAGCCATAGTGATGATAGAAGCAAGTTATCTTACCGATGTGATCTTGGAGACTATACAGGTTTTCATTGCTGGCAAAATGCTCCAAGTTTTGATCAAGCGACAAATCCATATTATCTCGAGTGTACAGAATTTATTTGGGCTGTCTTTAAAACAGCAGGATACGAAAAAGAGATAGATCTTATTAGACATGCAAACGCTCAAGATTGGTCAAGTAGTGCCATTAATAACGGTTCTGGCACTTTTGATGTTTTCACTGATGCGAATAAACTGGATCAGGGAGATATTATTTCTATCGGTACTCCTGGGGTTGTTGGCCACGTTGCAATAGTTATAGAACGAGGATATGATACTGTTAAAGTAGCTCAAGCTGCTACAGATAGCCGAACTGAAACATGGGATATTGATTTAAAAAATCACACATTAAAACCAATTGGGGGTGGGGATAAAAACCGACCAACAAGATATCAAACAATTGGTTTTATTCGTGTTAAAACTCAATGACATGATCTATGAATAAAAAAATTCTTATATCAATAATCTGTGTTTTAGGAATTATAATATTTCTTCTTTTTATTTTTGTGCAAAATTCAAGTAAACAAATTCCATCCGTACCCTTTATTCCGGAACCAACGAAATTTATTCTTCAACCAACAATAAAACCTTCACCTATACAAAATCAGGGTGGTGGCTTGGAGACGGAAGAATATAAGCAAGATGAGAGAAATTTTATTCAGAGAACTCCCATTCTACAAAAACTTCCTGAAAAGAGCGATTTTTTCGGCATTGAGTACTTAGATGAGCAACACCTTATTGTCCATGCAAAAACAGAAAATAAAGAGAGAGACTATCAAGAAGCACAAAAGTGGTTTGCGGAAAACAAAATTGATATCACCAAAATTATTATTGAATATCAATAACTCTATTCTTCTGTTTGTACGCGGATTGGCATTATCAGGTGAAGAAATGAAGGATCGTCTTTTATTTTGAATACTCCGGGGCTTGTCGGTGTGGTCATTTCAAGCACAATGTCTTCTTCCTCAATTGTTCCTAAAAAATCAAGAAGATAGCGGGCGTTAAAGGCGATTTCGGTTTCCTCCCCTTTTACTTTTGCTTCCACCTCAACGGTGTTTTCTCCGACTTGAGCTGAATTTGCAGAAACAATAATCATATCTTTTTTAAGAGAGAACCGTATAATGTTTGCGCTTTCCCTGGCAAATACAGCGCTCATTTTTACTGCTTTTAATAACTCTTGCCTATCAAAAAGTGCTCTTGTCGAAAAATCTGTGGGAATTATTTTTTCATACTGGGGAAATTGTGCGTCAATGAGTCTTCCAACAACTACTGTTTCTCCTTGTTCGAATAACACTTGGTTTTTTTGCTCGGCAATAAACATATTCACTATGTTGTTCTCCTCTTTTATACCCATAACCTCGCGTAATACCCGAACTGGTATAAGGAGTGGTTTTTCCAATTCAACTTCTTTCTTGGCCTGTTGTAGTGAAAGCCTATACCCATCTGTTGCGACGAGTAAAAGTTTATTTCCCAATTCTCCTTGTTTTATGTAAACACCAGAAAGCGCCGGTCTTGATGTATCAAAACTTGCTGCAAAAACAACCCGGGAAAAATCTTTTTGCAATGTTTCTTTTTTTATTTGCATTATTTCTTTGCCTTTTTCTTCGTAGAGTTTTGGGAATTCTTCGGAAGGAGTCGTTTGTAAAACGCTTTTTGTTTTTGTTGTTATGATTTCTAATGTAGTGTTTTTTGTCTGTATGGTTATTTTTTCTGAAGATAATGCGCTGATTAGATCTGAAAATATTCTTGCTGGAGTAGTAACACTTCCTTCTTCTTCTATGTTTACAGGTATACTTGTTTGTATTCCTATTTCTAAATCAGTACTATTTATATGTAGTTTTCCATTTTTTGCTTCCAGAAGAATATTAAGTAAAATAGGAAGTTGACTCTTAGAAGAAACGCCTTTATTAATCAATTGAATTTTTTTTTGTAAATGTTCGGAGAGAACAGTTAATTTCATAATATATATTCTATTGTAGTCATAGTAGTGTATAGGGAAAAGTGGAAAAAAGCAAGAAACCAAGCCTGAAAAAATGTGGAGAACATGTTGATAATTCTGGGTATAAGATGTTTATAAAATTTATTTTATGAGTAATCCCCTTTTCGTTGAGATAAAAAATTTGTTATCCCCAAGATTTCCGCAGACAATTGGGAGCTAGTATCCACAATTAGTTTTTCTATTTTTCCAACACCGTACATAATAGTTGTATGGTCACGACCTCCTAAAATATTACCTATTTCAACAAACGTTAATCCAAGTTCTTTCTTAAGAAGATGCATCGCAATTTGTCGTGCCTTAACTAATCTAGCGTCTCTTTTTGGTCCTTTGATTTGTGTTGACTTTATATCATAGAATGAACAGACCCCTTGTATATAATCGTCTGGATGAAAATGATTTATTGATGTTTGTTTTCTTCCGTTAAGAACATGGAGTACAAGATCATTATCAATTACTTGTCCTTTTGTCTTTGCCTCTGTAATAATACGCAAGAATGTACCTTCAAGACTTCGCACATCTTGTGTTTTTTCAGCAATCATCTTAGCAATGTCAATAGGAAGGTCTATCCCATGTTTTTTTGCTTTAATTAAGAGTATTGCAGTTCGTAGTTCAAAGTCTGGCGATTCTATATCAACCGTAAGACCAGCAGAAAAACGAGAAGACAAGCGTTTTTCAAGTTTTTTTATTTCTTGTGGTGGTTTATCGGAAGAAAGAACAATTTGGGCTGCGTTATCAATTAAAATATTAAATGTATGGAACAGCTCTTCTTGTACCTTGTCTTTTCCTGCAATAAATTGCACGTCATCAATAATGAGTAAGTCTACCGTTCGGAACCGTTTCTTCATTCGCCCGGTATCGTTTCCGCGTATTGCTTCGACAACCTCATTGGTGAATTCCTCGCTTGTTATGTAGATAATTTTTTTGTCAGGGCTTTTTTTATTGACTTCGTTTGCCACCGCTTGCATTAAATGCGTTTTTCCTACACCAACAGGGCCGTAGATAAAAAGCGGGTTATATGAATGACCAGGATTTTTGGCAACAGTTTGCGCAGAAACATAGGCTAATTGATTACTTGATGAAACCGCCATTGTTTCAAAAGTAAATTCCGTCCGAACACGAGAAAGCGGTTTATAGACTACTGTTTTTACATATTCTCTATTTTCTTCCATCGGTTGATCAAAAAGAGGTCCAGTTTGCTCTTGTTTTTTAGAAGAATCTGGGATTGTTTTTACAACAAAGACAAGCGCGATATTGTTTTTTGTTTGTTTATCGAGTGATTTTTTTATCATCGTAGCGTACCTTTTTTGCAAAAGATCAACATGCATTGTCGATGGAGATGCGATAGTTGCGGTATTGTTTTCCAGGGAAATAAGCGCTGTATTTTTGAGGAGTGTTAAAAAGTTAGCTCGCGATATTTCTGTTTCAATTTCGCCTAAAGCTATTTTCCATAATGCAGAAAGGTTTTTATCCATATGTGTGTACAGGGCAGTGTAATAATGTGGATAACTTCTTGTCAAGAGCCAAAAATGGATAAGACTAGATCATTATATATTGTGTCTTTTCATAAAGGCAGATTTTTGCTATACTGTATATATGGAAAAAATGACCTTAAAGATTAAGAAAGTCAAGCGGAAGCGAAAACATGGGTTTCTTGTTCGCATGAAAAGCCATGGTGGTCAAAAAGTGTTAAAAAGAAGAAGAGAGAAAAGCAGAAAAAGACTCGCTATCTAACAAGTCTTGCGATGTTTAAAAAAAAATACCGGCTTAATCCAAGAATTCGTCTTGAAAATACTTCCAGAATACAAACAGTATTTTTTACTCTGACTCTTGCTAAAAACCAATGTACGCACAACAGATATGGATTTATTGCTTCGAAACGAATTGACAAGCGAGCGGTCGTACGGAATCGAGTGAAGCGTCGAGTACGCGCGGCCGTAGAACAAATGGTTAGTAATGTAAAAAACGGGTATGACATGCTCTTTGTGTTAAAAGTAGCCGCCGTAGGGGCCAGGACTGACTTTTTATACAAGGAGATAGAACGCATTTTTAAGAAAGAAAAACTTTTACTGGTATGAAACACGTGTTTATTTTTCTCATTACCTTTTATCAAACAATCATTTCCGGTTTACTCAAGATACTCCTTGGGACAAATAACATGTGTCGATTTTCTCCTTCGTGTTCTGAATATGCCAAGCGCTCGATCTCACATCACGGCGTAATAAAAGGTAGTTATCTTTCGGTGTTAAGAATCCTAAGCTGCCAACCACTGAATCTCAAAGCTCAAATGTCAAAGTTCAAAGCTATAGCGTAAAGCGTAAAATTTTATAGATTTTAGTTTTAAGTTGTAGTTTTGACTTTTGAGTTTTGCGTTTTGAGCTTTTAAATTATGGGAATGCTATTTCATGAAGCTTTAGTTCGTCCAATTATTACTGTCTTAGTGGTAATTTATCATGCCTTGTTTGCTTTGCATGCCCCCTCCCCTCTTGGATTTTCTATTATCATCCTGACAATTTTTATTCGGTTTGTAACATATCCTCTTATAACATCCCAGCTTAAAACATCAAAAAAAATGCAGGAACTAACACCTCATCTCTCGCGGCTTAAAGAAAAACACAAAGATGACGCAACGCTTCTCCAGCAGGAAACAATGAAATTATATAAAGAACATGGTGTCAATCCTGTGGCGGGATGTTTGCCTTCTCTTTTGCAACTGCCAATTATTTGGGCGTTGTACACTGTACTCCAGCAAATTGTGGGCCTTGCGCCAGAGAGCATTGTTGCTAAAATTAATCAAGAGGTATATTTTCCTGCTCTTAATTTGACGACTCCTTGGGATCAGCATTTTTTTGGTCTTCCTCTTGGGCAGAATCCGTCACACCTTCTTTCGGCAATGCCGTTTATTATTGCTGTTCCCTTTCTTACCGGGGTTTTTCAATTTATTCAATCTAAAATGATGATGAGCAAACAAAAAGAAGTCGTAGTAAAAGAAAAGAAGGAAGAAAAACCCTCTGATGATTTTGCTTCTGCGTTTCAGACGCAATCATTGTACATATTTCCTGTTATGATAGGATTTTTCTCCTATAACTTTCCGATTGGTCTTTCGCTTTACTGGAATACGTTTACCATTTTTGGTATACTACAGCAATATCATGTTGCAGGATTAGGTGGCCTTGAGGTGTGGAAAGAAAAAATATGGACAAAAAAGGAGAAAAATTAGCAAAGAAAACAATAGGAGATGTATTAAAGCTTTTAGAGGTTGATGGCGATTTTTCCTTAACAGCAAGCGCAGATATTATAGAGGTAGTGCTTGATACAAAAGATAGCGGTATGGTTATTGGCTATCACGGTGAAGTTCTTGAGTCCCTGCAGCTTATTCTTTCTTTATGCGTCTCAAAAAAAATAGGTCATTTTGTCAGAGTTTCCGTTGAAGTCGGCGATTATAAAAAAAACAGGACTGATTGGCTAGAAAATCTTGCAATGCAAACAAAAGAGAAAGTACTTCTTGATAAAAAAGAAGTTCCTCTTCCAAGTTTACGATCGTGGGAAAGACGAATTGTGCACATGTATTTTCAAGACGATGAAGAAGTGATTTCGGAATCTGTTGGTATTGGTAAAGAAAGAACACTTGTTATAAGGCTACGCGAATAAATTTCAAATTGAAAAGCAAGACGCTTTACAGTCTCCAAAAAAACATTTTCTATTTGCTCATCCTGTTTTTGCCTACGCAATTTGGTCGGCATTTTTGGCCAAACTTTTCCTATGTCCTAGGTCTTCGAGTAGACTACCTATCCCCCACGATATATCTTACTGATGTTTTGGCCTTTCTTTTATTTGCTTTTGTCATCCTGAATTTATTTCAGGATCTCCGTCAGAGAAAGATTCTGAAACGAGTTCAGAATGACATCTTTAAGAATTGGGAATTGGCAGCACCAATAGTATTTTTATTAATTGGCGTTATTCTTTCAAAAAGCCCGCCGGCTGGTTTGTATGGCCTGGGGAAATTTTTTGAGTTTTGTTTTTTAGGTTTTTATACAGCCGGATTTATAAAAAAAGAAGAAAATGTACAGAAAGTTTTACTGCTATTCTCTATTGGCGTTTTGCTGGAGTCATTTTTAGCTCTTGCACAATATATCCATCAAGGATCACTGAATGGGATTTTTTATTTTTTTGGAGAAAGAAATTTTACTTCACAAACCCCAGGAATTGCAAATGCAACAATCAACGGATCATTGGTTCTTCGCCCATACGGTACATTTCCCCACCCAAATGTGCTGGCAGGATACCTCGTCATTGCCATGACTATAATAATTTTCAATTTTCATCCCGCCAAAGGCGGGACAATTTTCAATAAAATCTCAAATTTTAAAAATCTCATTTTTTTAATCTCTCTTCTTGTTGGCACGATTGCACTTTTATTGACCATGAGTCGTATTGCGATTATTCTATGGATAATAATATTTTTTCTTTGGATTTTTAGAAATTTTAACATTAAAAATTCATTTCAAATTTCAAATTTCAAATTTCAAATTCTGATGATGGTTGTGGTCTTTAGTATTTTTTTCCTTTCCCCTCTTCATTTTCGATTCAGCGACCTTCGTTTAACCGATGAATCAGTGGTGGCAAGAGAACAACTCCTAAAAACAGCAATAGGAATGATACAAACACACCCTGTTTTTGGGGTTGGCATACATAATTTTTTGCAAAATGTGCCACAGTTTCAAAAACTCAATACGCAAGTATCGTTGTTTGGATATCTTCAACCAGTCCATAATATTTTTTTTCTCATTGCTGCGGAAACTGGTATTGTTGGTTTTTATTTTTTTGCCTGGTTTATAGGGCTTACTTATAAAAGAATTTTGAATAAGTTCATCCCTCATCCTTTATCCTTCATCCTTCTGTCTGTGGTTTTAGTGCTGGGAATGTTTGATCATTACTTTTTAACCTTGCAGCAGGGACAACTTCTTTTTGCTTTTGTGCTAGGATTTTGTTGGTCTGACAAGTAATTTTCTTTCTACACTGCCGTTATTTTTATCAAAAGCAAATTCACTTCGATAAATTTTTTTATAAAGAAGCTGCTATAATGCATGTATGATACGTGTGTTTACCGATGGAGGAGCCAGAGGAAATCCTGGTCCTTCGGCAATTGGCGTATATATTACAGATGAAAAAAACAAGGTGTTGTATGTGCTTGGAAAAGCAATAGGTGTTGGGACAAATAATGTTGCTGAGTATCAGGCTCTTATTGCAGCATTGGCTTGGCTAGTTGAAAATAAAAAGATAATTGGAAAGCACACAGAGGTCCATTTTTTTCTCGATTCACTCTTGCTTGTTTCTCAAATTAATGGACTCTATAAAGTAAAAAATACGAATCTTCAAGCATTGTTGTTTGTGGTTCGGGAAAAAGAGGCAAGCCTCGCCCTTCCCCTACGGTATGTGCATATTCCACGCGAAAAAAACACAAAAGCAGATGCGCTGGTGAATGCGGCGCTGGACAAGCAGTAGAAACTCTTCTAGAATTAATCTTAATGAAGCGGTCTGCCCTGGAAACCATAGAAAAAAAATCACAACTTGCTACGGAGCTGATCCTTATTGTTGATGAGCAAGGGATCATTGGTCGCAAAATTGTAGCTTCTCTTAAAAAAGAATCAGCAGACTCACAAATAGTTTTTGTTAGTCAAAACAGGCATTTTTTAGAGGAGAATGCTACCGATGTACTTCTTGTTCCTTATAAAAAAAATATTCCAGTTATTCCCGATGGAGATTATTCGTACATAGTTGTAATTTGGAATGGCGAAAAAGAAATTTTTGATTCTCTGGAAACATTTATCAAGAAAGCAGAAACTCTGAAGGCTCGGTTTATTTTTGCTCTCTCTGTTTTAGCGTCAAATAAAGAAGTAGTAGAAAATAGCGTTTTGCAATATAAAAGAGCGTCCGTTGTCTATTTCGGCGAATTGTTTGGTAAAGAGGTTTTTTCTCAAACAGAAACAAACATGCTAATTCATCAAGGTATGTTTGAAAAGAAAATAAAGCTTGCGAATATGGGGCTTGAGAGAATTTACCCTGTTTTTTTAGATGATGTAGCAGAAGGAATATTGGAGATACTGTTTGGTATTGCATCAAAACCTCATATATTTTTTCTTTTTCCAAAACATACTGTAACAAAACTTGGTTTCGTCCGCGCGATGCAAAAGATTGATCCTACCATCAGCGTAGACTTTTCCCGAGAAATCAAGAAAGAAACTGTTGTAGTGCTTCCAGAAAAAGGAGAACACCTTTTGCCAGATAATTACCCAATGCAAAAAAAAATACAGGAGGTGTTTAATGGATTGCCGTTAAACATTCCAATTGCTATGTCAAGAGGGGAGAAGAAGGAAAAAACAGGCTATCAATTGTTTGTTGTTCTTGGTTTTTCGTTTGTTGTCACTCTTCTTCTGCTGCCTTTTATCGCAACAATACTTTTTTCCTCAATTGGATTTTATCGGCTCGGTATCGCAAAAGATGCGCTATTCAAAGGGGATATCTCTTTGGCAAGAAATGCAAATACAAATGCTTTATTTTTTCTTAAAGCAGCAGGATATACAGGAAAAGTTGTTCTGCTGGAAGCAGGGGTTGTTGGACAAAAAGATCGTGCTTTGGGTTTTACTACTATGATAGAAACTGGTAAAGAGCTGGGTGTTGCGCTTGGATCGCTTGCGGAAGCACCGGATTATTTGGCTCTCAAAAACGCATTAGTAGTTTTCGAGAATTTAAAAATAGATAGAGAAACATCTTTTGCCAAAGTTGATTTTCTGAAGTTTGTCATAAACACAGTCGATGTTCTGCCAGATATTGCGGGTTTTGGGCAGAAGCGTCAGTATTTGGTACTTTTTCAAAATAATATGGAACTTCGTCCAGGAGGCGGTTTTATTGGCTCCTACGGGCTTTTAACCATCGAGAAGGGGAGAGTGATTGATTTCTCAATTCACAATGTCTACGATGCAGACGGGCAGCTCAAAGGCCATGTTGAACCGCCGTTTGCTATACGCCGCTTTCTTCCCTCAACACATTGGTATTTAAGGGATAGTAATTGGGATGTTGATTTTGTAAAATCTGCTTCCACATCCGCATACTTTTTGCAGCTCGAAACAGGAAAAACAGTAGATGGCGTTATTGGGATTGACCTCTCTTTTATTAGAAGTATGCTTGGAGTCGTAGGGCCAGTGCATGTTATTGGGTTTAACGAAACTGTTTCGGCAGACAATTTTTATGCGATTACACAACAGCATGCAGAAAAAGATTTTTTCCCAGGTAGTACGCAAAAGAAGGATTTTCTTGGTGCTCTTTTTGTTTCTCTTCGGGAAAGCTTTTTGTCAAAAAAACAGTTGCCGTATACGATGATTGCCAAAAACATAGAAGATGCAATTTTGCAAAAACACCTGTTGTTTGCGTTTGGAGATGCTTCGATCCAAAATGTTTTTACCGCTAACAAGATGTCGTCTTCTCTTTGGGATCCAAGACTTGGCAGTGAAGCAATAATGGATTTTATGGGAGTGAGCGAAGCGAATCTTGGCGTAAATAAAGCAAACGCAAATGTTTCCCGAAAAATAAATCAGGACGTACGTATTGATGAGGAAGGAAACATCTCGTCTAAGCTCACGATGACCTATACAAACGCACGTAGTAAAGATAGCTCGTCCGGCGGAGATTATAAAAATTATCTGCGGATTATCTTACCTGTTGGGTCAAAACTTTCTTCAATTGCACTGGATGATAAAGTAGTAAACATAACATCTGCGATAACAGACCCTCTTGTGTATGAGGCAAAAAATTTTATTCCATCAACAAATCTGGAGGTAGAGCAAGAACAAGAGCAAGGGAAAACGATCTACGGATTTTTGGTTGAAGTCCGAGCAGGCACAACAAAAAAAGTAACATTCTCGTATATTCTCCCCCAAAAAATTTCATTTGATAAACCTGCTTTTGTCTACGATCTTCACGTATTCAAGCAGCCGGGAACAGATGCTGATCCTTATTCTTTTACCATTGCATACCCAAGTCTATTTCGGATTGTTGATGGCAGGAGTGAGTATAAAACGACACTGTTGCAAGATATGGATTTGCACCTTGCCTTTGCAAAGAAGTAATTATTTTTTTAATTTGTGCTTAATGTACCAGAGAACGGCAATAATAAGAAACGCTGCAATGATGTATTCAAATTTTCTAAAGTAGGGTTCTAATGCATGCCAGTTTTCTCCAAGGTAAAAACCGATGTAGGCAAGAAATGTTGACCATATAAGCGATCCAAGAAATGTATAGAGAGAAAACTTCCAAATATTCATTTCTGCGAGTCCTGCAGGAAGAGAGATAAAAGTCCTGACTGCCGGAAGGACGCGGCTAAAAAATGCAATAGAATTGCCATATTTGTTAAACCAATTCCGTGATTGGTCGTATTCATGTTCGCTAATCAGAATAAATTTGCCATAACGCCTAATCAGCGAGAGAATAACTGTTTCTTCAAGAAAGTAACCAAGACCATAAGCAATCAGAGACCCAATTAAATTACCCAGTGTGCCGGCTGCAATAATCAAAGGCAGAGAAAGTGTGCCAGTACTTGCCAAAAATCCGGCAAACGGCATGGTAACTTCCGAAGGAATTGGAATAAGCGCCGACTCAAGCGTCATCAAAAAAAAGATTCCTAGATATCCTGTGTTTTGAATAAATTGAGTAATCAGGGAAGAAAGCACTTCAAGCATATAGAAAATATTCTATCAGAAAGGAGGAGTCTTGACTAGGTTTTTTTGAAGTAAGGGAAAGTGAAATGCTGAGGGGCAGATTTTGTTGAGAAAACATTTATCGCATTTGGGTTTTTTTGCCTCACAGACTTTTCTTCCGTGGTCGATAAGTAAGTAGGTAAGGGCAAACCAATCTTTAGGGTCATAGCGCTTCATAAGATCTTGTTCTATTTTATCTGGATACTCTTTATTACTCAGTCCCAAGCGATTTGCAAGTCGTTTGACATGTGTATCAACAGCAACGTCTTCCTTCGTTTACGCTTCGGAGGGTCTGCGGGGCGAATAAAATTCTTTCCCCTTGACATACGTCATACGTATGATATACTACAGGCATGCAACGAATAAGCGTATATATTCCAGACGATACCAAAAAGAGAATAAACCTTTTAGCAAAGGCAAAGAGTATAGCTGAAGCGGAAATCATTAGAAATGCTTTAGATGAAGGATTAAAACAAATCCAGCCCAAAATAAGTTCTGCTCAGGTCTTACTTAATTTTGCAAAAGAGATGGAGAAAATACCAACCCAAGGAAAAGTCCCAGCAGATATTATAGAAAATATGGATTATTATACCTGGGGAGGTAAAAAGGGTGAGTAAAGTAATTGTTGGCGATGCAGACGCGATTATTGCTTTGGCTTTAGAAAATGATCCTCATCATAAACAAGCACTCACAATTAATAGTATTCTTGTGCGAGAAAAAGCAGTTATTATCTTTCCATTTACAGCATTACCCGAGGCTATTACAACATTGAAACGAGCGCTCAATCAACCAGATAAAGCACATCGCTTGAGTAAGCAATTAGGGCAAGGATTATTCCATGTTGAATACCCAAATCAGGAAATATTGTGTAAAGCGAGCCAGATATTTGAAACAGCTGTCTCAAAAAAAAATACCTTCTTTGATGCAATTGTTGCTGCAACAGCAAAAAGTCTGGAAGCAGATGCTATATTTTCTTTTGATGAATGGTATACAAAGTTAGGATTTAGATTAGCATCTGATTTGCCTAATTAACTTTACTCGTTTTGTCGTAGGGCTTCAATACCGGGGAGGGTGCCGTTTTCAATTAGTTCCAGCATGGCGCCACCGCCTGTTGAGACATGGGTTATTTTATCAATATCTTTGTTCCCAGAGAGACAAGCAAGTGTGTCGCCGCCACCAACAAGGGAAAATGTATGATCGTTATTTATAATTGCAGACAAGATTAAATCTGTGCCTTTGGCAAATCGTTTATCCTCGCAGTAGCCAACAGGTCCATTCCAAAGGATAGTATTTGCGCGACTTATAATTTCGGAAGTGATATGCTCTGTTTCCGGTCCAATATCCAGTATCGAAAAGTTTTCTGGTATCGAATTTGTCTTGTAGGTTTTTTCGATAGTATCGTTTTCCAAGCCCGTAGCGTCAACAGGAAGTACCAAGGTAACATTTTTTTCCGTTGCTTGGGAAATAATCCGTTTTGCTTCGTCAACTTGGTCTTTTTCCACAAGGCTTTTGCCAACTTCATGTCCCTTTGCAAGTAAAAAGGTGTTGGCAAGACCTCCTCCTAAGATAAGGGTATCAACAACAGCAATAAGTTTTGCAAGAAAAACAATTTTTGTTGAAATCTTAGCACCTCCAATAATCGCAACAACCGGTCGTTTTGGGTTATCCA